>JABLTO010039669.1_pt1 | contig 62852 bp, 57 predicted proteins | sample 7160091 | NCBI WGS metagenome assembly JABLTO01 (sample SAMN14651225, study PRJNA627086) | human gut metagenome | isolation source: feces | host: Homo sapiens
TCCTCATCATCGCCCACCGGGTGGTGGAATACGCCAAAGGCTTGAAGCCGTCGGCGCGCGGCGAGTTGGAAATCACTGACTTGAACCGTATTTATCTGGAAAGCGGAGATTTAAATGTGAAACTGCTTGGCAGAGGGTATGCTTGGCTAGATACCGGCACAATGGACAGCTTGCTGGAAGCAGGGCAGTTCGTCAGCATGATTGAAAAACGCCAGGGTATCAAAATTTCCGCTCCGGAAGAAATTGCTTACAAAAAAGGTTGGATTGACAAGGACAAGCTGTTGGAGTCTGCTGCAAAATATGGAAAATCCACTTATGGACAGCACTTAAAGAAAGTCGCTGAAGGTAAAATACAATATTAAGGAATCGATGGAAAATGAAAATATTGATTACCGGGGCAAAAGGACAACTGGGTACCGAGCTTCTGCGTGTTCTGAAGTCGGGAAAAACCGAGATTGGTTCTGTACCGGAAGAATTGTTTGGTGCAGAAATCACTGCCGTGGATGTAGAGGAATTGGATATTGTTGATTTATCTGCTGTAAAAAGCTTGGTGTCTGCTGTTCATCCGGACGTGATCATTAATTGTGCGGCATACACCAATGTCGACCGCTGCGAGACGGATCGGGATGCCGCATTTCAGGTGAATGCACTGGGTGCCAGAAATCTGGCAATCGCTGCACAGAGGTCCGGTGCGAAACTGATTCATGTTTCCACCGATTATGTGTTTGGAGGGGACGGAACGGTTCCTTATTCCGAATGGGATCTTTGTGCCCCCAAAAGTGTTTACGGTGCATCTAAACGTTTGGGCGAGGAATATGTGGCTGATTTCTGCAGTCGCTTTTTCATCGTCAGAACGTCTTGGTTATATGGCTATGTTGGGAAAAACTTTGTAAAGACGATGATGAGAGTAGGAAAAGAGCGCGGAGAGTTGACCGTTGTTAACGATCAGCGGGGAAATCCGACCAATGCGGCAGATTTGGCACATCATTTGCTGAAGCTGGCAGTTACAGAGGAATATGGTATTTATCACTGCACCGGAAACGGAGAGTGCACTTGGTATGATTTCGCCTGCGAAATTATACGTCTTGCGAAAATTCCATGCAATATTACTCCTTGTACAAGCGAGGAATATCCAAGCCCTACTCCAAGACCGGCATATTCTTCCTTGGATAACAGGATGCTTCGTTGTACGGTAGGGGACGAGATGCGCGATTGGAAAGAAGCGCTGCAATGCTTTATGAGTAATTATCAAGGAGAAAATTAACCGAAAGGCTCGGAGTTGATTCGAGTTAAGGGAAAGGAATGCGGTTTTATGAAAACCTATTTGGTTACCGGGGGAGCGGGTTTTATCGGCTCTAATTTTGTTATTTATATGCTTTCCAAATACAATGATGTTCGGATTGTAAATGTGGACGCACTTACCTATGCTGGAAATTTGGAAAATCTGGTCAGTGTGGAAAATCATCCGAACTATCGATTTGTTCAGGCGAATATCTGCGATGCGGAGGCTATTTCTAAAATTTTCGAGGAAGAGAATATTGATTATGTTGTGAATTTCGCGGCAGAAAGCCATGTGGATCGCAGTATTTCAGATCCCGAAATTTTCGTAAAAACCAATGTGTTGGGGACAGTGAACCTTTTAAATCTTGCAAAAAAGGCATGGCAGACAGAAAATGATACCTATCGTGACGGATGCAAATTTTTACAGGTTTCGACCGACGAGGTTTACGGTTCTCTCGGTGCAGACGGGTTCTTTATGGAAACAACACCGCTTGATCCTCATAGCCCTTATTCATCAAGCAAGGCGTCTGCAGATTTGTTTGTCAAGGCATATGCGGACACTTATCAATTTCCGGTTAATATCACCCGATGCTCTAATAACTACGGTCCGTATCAATTCCCGGAAAAGCTGATTCCCTTGATGATCAATAACACGCTTTTGCATAAATCGTTGCCGATTTACGGCGATGGAATGCAGATTCGGGATTGGCTGTATGTAGAAGACCACTGTAAAGCAATTGATATGGTGCTTCGGAATGGTCGTTTGGGAGAGGTTTATAATGTCGGCGGACACAATGAACGTCCCAATGTATTTATTGTGCATACTATTTTGGAATACATCAAAGAACATATTGATCCGGCTGTCGGCGAGCATATGATCAAGCATGTCGAGGATAGAAAAGGTCATGACCGCCGTTATGGCATTGATCCGGAAAAAATCAAAAATGAGCTTGGGTGGTACCCGGAAACGCTCTTTGAAAAAGGTATTGTAAAAACGATTGAATGGTATCTTTCCCATAAAGAATGGATGGAGAATGTTACCAGCGGAGATTATCAAAAGTATTACGATAAAATGTATGCTAATCGTTGATGAATGCTTACGGTCAGTATCAAAAGGCGGGGTGAGTTCCGACTCACCCCGTACTCGTTTTCACAGGAAAGGAATCAATCAAGATGGGAAAATTTACGTTTCATAAAACCGAGATTGAGGGCGTTATTGTCATTGAACCAACAGTATTCGGTGATAATCGCGGTTATTTTATGGAAACTTATCAGCAGGAAGAATTTCAAGCCGGCGGGGTGGATACCGTGTTTGTGCAGGATAATCAGTCGAAATCCCGTAAAGGAGTCCTGCGTGGGCTGCATTTTCAAAAAAACTACCCGCAGGGGAAATTGGTGCGAGTCATTAATGGGGAAGTATTTGATGTTGCCGTGGATCTGCGCAAAGGGAGCAAAACCTATGGAAAATGGGTTGGCGTTGTTCTTTCTGCCGAAAACAAAAAGCAGTTTTATATTCCAAAAGGCTTTGCACATGGTTTTTTGGTGCTGTCTGAAGAAGCGGAATTTGTTTATAAATGCGATGAGCTTTATCATCCGGAAGATGAAGGCGGACTTGCATGGGACGATCAATCTGTGGGCATTCACTGGCCGATTTCGGAAAATATGGAAGTGTTACTGAGCGAAAAGGATAAGGTGCATCCCGGTCTGGGTGATTTTTCCTTTGAAATATAGCAAATGCATGCCGAGAATACTTTCGGTATGTTTTTGAAATACAGGATGATATTTCTGATTTGAATTTGGTAAGGATGTGGTGAGTTGAACAGCAAAGTAAAAGGAATATTAAAAAACTTTTCATATTCTTTCGCTGCCAATATTACTTCAACACTGATTTCGATGGTGTTGGTTGCTTTTGTGCCGAAGCTGTTGGGACAAACCGAATACAGTTATTGGCAGCTATATGTCTTTTACACAGGATATGTAGGCTTTTTTCATTTCGGGCTGGCAGATGGAATTTACCTGCGCTACGGCGGCAAAGAGTATGATGAAGTGCCAAAACCGCTTTTTCATTTTCAGTTTTGGACACTGGTTTGCTGTGAAATTCTTCTTGCGATTGTGATGTCGCTGTTCGTTGTCTTTTTGATACCGAATTCGGACAAGATACTGATACTGCTTTTAACGGCTCTGTGCTGTGTGCTGGTGTTGCCGCGTACCATGCTTCAATATGTCTTGCAGGGTACTAACAGAATCAAAGAATACGCACGCAATTTGATGATTGAAAAAGTGATATATGGCTCTTTGGTAGTGATTGTCCTTGCTTTGGGATTCAGAAATTATGAATATCTGCTTTTGGCAGATATTATTGCAAAGGCGGTTACGTTGTTTACTATGTGCCTGTCATGCAAGGATATTGTAATACAGACGACCGTTTCTTTCAAAGAGGGAATCCGGGAAGTTTGGAATAATATCAGCGTCGGAATTAAACTGATGTTTTCCAATATTGCCGGTATGCTGATTGTCGGTATTGTCCGGTTTTCGATTGAGCAGGTATGGAGTGTGGAAACCTTTGGCAAGGTTTCATTGTCCATGAGCGTGTCTAATCTGATGATGCTTTTTATTACCGCTGTGAGCGTCGTAATGTTCCCGCTTTTAAAGCGTACTCCGCAGGAAAAGTGGGCGGATAACTACAAGCTGATGCGAAATATATTGGTGATTCCTCTTTTAGGGCTGTTAGTGCTTTATTATCCGGCAAAGGTCATTTTATCTGCATGGCTTCCGCAATATGAGGAAAGTCTGCGGTATATGGCATTGATGTTCCCGATGTGTTTGTATGAGGGAAAAATGTCGATGTTGATTAACACATATATGAAAGCAATGCGGATGGAGAAGCAAATGCTGTTAGTTAATTTAATTTCGGTTACGCTCAGCGTGCTGTCAACAGGATTAGTGATATTTTTATTGAAGGACCTAGTTTTGAGTGTCGTGTCCATCATGGTACTGCTTGCTTTCCGGTGTATATTAGCGGAGCTGATATTAGCGAAAAGGCTTTCGTTAAAAGTAGGAACCGATATTGTTTTGGAAGTGTTGATGACTGCCTTGTTTGTGGTTTCCAACTGGTTTATTAACAACTGGCTGTGTGTTGTTGTTTATGCCGTCGGTTATTTGGTATATGTTTTCATTCGCCGTAAAAGTATTCTTCCGATGGTGCAAACGGTAAAAGGAATGTTGAAAGCAAAATAAGAACCAAAAATAAGGAGCGTGCCACTTGGCACGCTCCTTATTTTTGCGTTAATCTTAATTGATAAAATGATTTATCGTTCTTCTCGGAAGTAGGAAAGACCAAGGTGTGCAGGCGGCTGATTTTCACGGCGCTTGCGCATACTGATCAGAACCAATACGAGAATTGTTACTACATACGGAAGCATCTTGAAAATTTCCTGTGAGCTGCGTCCGAGTCCGGGTATATAAAGATAAACAATGTAAAGACCGCCGAACAGAATGGAGCCGAGAATTCCGATATTTGGCTTCCAAAGTGCGAATATAACCAAAGCAATGGCAAGCCATCCGCGGTCGCCGAAACCGCCGTTTGTCCATGCTCCGCCGATATAATCCATAACGAAGTAAAGACCGCCGAGACCGGCAATTGCGCCGCCGATGCAGGTTGCAAGGTATTTATACAGCGTGACATTGATTCCGGCAGCGTCTGCTGTCGCAGGGCTTTCACCGACCGCGCGGAGATTTAATCCTATACGGGTATGTCCTAAAACCCAAGACGCAACCAAAGCAATGGCAATGGCAAGATATGCTAAAAATCCAAAGGAGAGGAATGTGTCACCGAACAACCCAAGCTTGTCGGCAAAAGGTAAGGTAGCTTTAAAGCAAGCACCGGTTTTCAGCAAAGAGATAGAGCCGCCCTCACCAAACAGGCTGGAAAGGGAACCTCCGAAGAAGTTGCCGACACCGATACCGAAAGTAGTAAGTGCCAGACCGGTCACGTTCTGATTTGCACGAAGGGTGATGGTCAAAAAGCTGTAAATCAGTGAAAGAAAAATGGAACCGAGCAGTGATGCCATGAGCGGAATCAAAACGCAGAGAAAAGGATTGAGCACTTCAGCCGACTTTTCATAAAAATAAGCGCCGATTACGCCGGAGATGCCGCCAATATACATGATACCGGGAATACCAAGGTTCAGGTTGCCCGATTTTTCGGTAACCATTTCACCGGTAGAGCCGTAAAGCAACGGGATTCCCTGAATAATTGCCTGCTTAACAAACATTGCGATAGTGCTAATCAATTCTTACCCCTCCTTTTTAGTGCTGCGGAAATTAATTTTGTAGTTAACAAAAAATTCGCATCCGATAATGAAGAAGAGAATGATGCCGGTTAAGATATCCGAAACACTTTCATTCAACCGGAAGGTCGTTGCAATTTCTCCTGCGCCCCGATCAAGAAAGACGATCAGGAAAGATACCAGCCCCATGACATAGGGATTGAATTTCGCAAGCCAGGATACCATGATTGCGGTAAAGCCCTGACCGCCGACGGTGTTGGTTGAAATCGTATGATCCGTACCGGCAACCAGCATCAGTCCGGCAATACCGCAGAGAGCGCCTGACACTAACATTGTGCGGATGATGACCTTTTTCACATTAATACCGATATAGCGTGCAGTATTCTCGCTTTCGCCGACAACTGAAATTTCATATCCATGTTTGCTGTATTTTAAATAAATAAATACTGCGATGGTGATGGCAACGACAATAAGGATGTTCATCAGATATTTTTGTCCGAAGATAGCAGGAAACCAACCGCTTTTGCTGGCGGGATTAATCAAACCAACCGTATTTGATCCTTTGGGATTTTCCCAGAAAGTTACACAAAAGGAGACAAGCTGAATGGAAACATAGTTCATCATCAGGGTAAACAATGTTTCGTTCGTCCCCCAAAAAGCTTTAAAGAATGCCGGAATTACCGCCCACAGCATTCCTCCTGCAACACTGGCAACAAGCATTACAAGCAATAACACCGGAGTAGGAAGCTGATCTCCAAGACCAATCATACAGCCTGCGGAAATCAAACCGCCGATTAATACCTGTCCTTCTGCACCGATATTCCAAAAACGCATTTTAAATGCCGGTGTTACCGCGAGGGAAATACACAAAAGCATCGCTGTTTTTTGCAGTGCGATCCACAACTTGCGTTCGGTGCCGAAAGTGCCCTTTATCATGGAAGCATAGACCTGTGCCGGATTATATCCGGTCAATAAGATAATAACGATTGCACACACAACAAGCGCCGCTGCAATTGCAGCAATCCGTACCAACCAGGATTTCCACCATACCATTGCATCGCGTTTTGTGATATGTATCAGTGGTTCGCGAACCTTTTTTTCAGGTTTACTCATTTTGTGCACCCCCGTTCTTTCTTGTCATCAAAAGTCCGATTTGTTCTTTGGTAGCGGTTCTGCCGTCTATCATTCCGTTGATTTTGCCTGAACCGATTACCATAATCCGGTCACACAGTTCCAGCAGTACATCAAGGTCTTCTCCCACAAAAATAACTGCGACACCGCGCTCTTTTTGCTGATTCAGTAAATTATATATGGTATAGGAGGAGTTAATATCCAAACCTCGCACCGGATATGCCGCCATCAGAACAGTAGGGGATGCGGCAATTTCACGGCCGACCAGAACTTTTTGCACGTTACCGCCCGAGAGACGTCGAACCGGTGTTGTTGCACTGGGCGTTACGACTTCAAGCTGATCAATAATTTGTTCGGCAAGTGATTTCGGCGCTTTTCGTTCCAGAAAAACCGATTTCCCTTTTCTATAGCTGCGCAGCATCATGTTGTCGATAATGTCCATATTTCCGACTAATCCCATGCCGAGACGATCCTCCGGCACAAAAGAAAGGCGGACACCGAGATCACGGATCTGCATCGGTGTTTTGTCGCGCAAATCGTCGGTATTTCCGGTTTTAGGATTGTGATAGAGAATTTCTCCTTCATCAAGATGCTGAAGACCGGCAATCGCCTCAAGCAGTTCCCGCTGTCCGCTGCCTGCAATACCTGCAATACCCAGTATTTCACCTGAACGGGCAGTGAAAGAAATGTTATCCAGTAATTTTATGCCTTCCCAATTGACGCAGTTGATATTTTTTACGACCAAGCGATCGACGGGATTGACAGGTTCACTCCGTTTAATGTTGAGGCTGATTTTTTTACCGACCATCATTTCAGTCAGTTGTGATTCATTTGTTTCGGAAGTTTTAACGGTATCGATGTATTCGCCCTTTCTAAGCACTGATACACGGTCCGAAAGCGATAAAACTTCATGAAGCTTGTGTGTAATGATAATAATTGCTTTTCCGTCGTCGCGCATCCGACGCAAAACCGCAAACAACTTTTCTGTTTCCTGGGGAGTCAAAACAGCCGTCGGCTCGTCAAGTATTAAAATATCGGCACCGCGGTACAGAACTTTGATGATCTCGACCGTTTGTTTTTCAGAAACCGACATCTCATATATTTTTTTCATCGGCTCCATTTCAAATCCATACTTCTCACTGATTTCCCGCACACGTTCCGCTGCTTTTTTGATGTTAAAGCGCCCTTTTTCTTTCAGTCCGAGTACAATGTTTTCGGTGGCAGTAAAAACGTCAACCAATTTGAAATGTTGATGGATCATACCAATCCGATACCGGAAAGCATCTTTCGGAGAACGGATCATGACTTCCTCTCCGTCAATGAAAATGCGTCCCTCATCCGGGAAATAAATCCCCGATATCATATTCATCAAGGTTGTTTTCCCGCTGCCGTTCTCGCCTAAGATGGAAAGGATTTCCCCTCTGTTAACAGTAAGGCATACATTATTGTTTGCAACAACGCTTCCGAAACGTTTGGTTATATTTCTGAGTTCGATCGCTGCATCAACGCCCACGCTATTTCCCCCTTGTTTTATTAGCATCATCCCTCACTTGTCCGGTGAGGAAATGTTTTAATTTTCAAAACGCCGCTGTCTGTTTTACAACAGCCTTTTCAGAATTAAATATCAATAAATAAGTTTAGGCGGGGCAGTTTTGTGCCCCGCCGATTGAAAAGATTCAGAGATTATTTTGCGTCCGGGAAAACACCGGTGATACCGTCAATTGCAATATAGAAGTACGGTGCAGAACGTTTCTCGGATTCATGGAAGTAACCGTCATATACCACTTTGGTGTCAACTTCGAATTTATCATCCGGAACAACGTCAGCCATTGTGTTTTCATCAAGAGCTTTGCCGCCGACGGTAAAGGTAGAAGTATCAAATACTTTCAACTCACCGGATTCCAATTTTGCTTTTACTTCATCCAATTTAGCTTGTGTGCCTTCAGCAGCTACTTTGTCGTTGAGCTCGGTTAAGAGAACTGCGCCCTCTTTGGTGGTAGCACAATAATCAGTTTCAATCTCTTTTCCGTCTCTGACAGCCTCAATAATCATTTTGAAGTAGGGCTCCCAGGAAATTTTGGAAGAAATCAAAGCGGTGTTCGGACCCATGGAACGAGTATCCAGATTGTAAGCAACATTCGGAATGCCGGCTTCTTCACAAGCCTTCGGAGCACCCTCGGAATCAGCATGCTGGCTGATGAGTTTGCAGCCTGCCTGAATCAAAGCATTCGCAGCTTCTTTTTCGGCACTGATATCAAACCAGGAGTTGGTGTATTTTACATCCATTGTTACAGTTGGGCAAACAGATTTTGCACCAAGATAGAAGGAGGAGAAACCGGAAATAACTTCTGCATACGGGAAAGCACCGACATAACCCATTTTTGCTTCTGCAGCGGTGAATTTACCCTCAGCAATTAAAGCATTGAGTTTCATTCCGGCAGCTACACCGGCAAGATAACGACCCTCATAAATGGAAGCAAAGGCGTTATGGAAATTCGGCAGGTTTTTGGAAATAGCATTGGTACCGGTTGCATGACAGAACTGTACATCGGTAAATTCTTCTGCAGCCTGGATCATGTATGTTTCAAAACCAAAACTGTCTCCGAATACGAGGTCACAGCCTGCATCGGCAAGTGCAGCAGCAGCTTCATAGCATTCGCTGGACTCGGGAATATTTGTTTTGAACATGACTTGATCGTCTGTAAGGCCGAGTTGTTTCTGTACTGCTTTAGCAGCGTCCATAAAGTTTTTGTCATAAGTGGAGTTTTCGTCGTGCAAGAAAATGAAACCTACTTTGAGATCGTCACTTTTTTTATCTTCGCCGGCTCCGCAAGCAGCCAGTGAAAATAACATAGCGACAGCGAGAAGTGCTGAGATAAGCTTTTTCATTACTTTTTCCTCCCAGAAATAATTTTATGTAAAAGAACATTAAAGGAATCAGTTACGAAAATGGATTTGTCCGTTTTCCATTGTTTCAACGATTGCGAGTGATTCTACCCGGAGCCCCGAAGCACGAAGTTTGTCTCCGCCGTGCTGGAAACCCTTTTCGATCGCTATGGCAGCACCAACCGCTTCTGCTCCTGCCTGGCTTATGATGTCAAGCAGTCCTTCAAGCGCCTTTCCGTTAGCGAGAAAATCGTCAACGATCAGCACCCGGTCAGCAGAAGAAAGGTAATCCCGTGCCACGACAACGTCATAATCAACTCCGTGCGTATAGGAATGAACCACGGTTTTATAGGTTTCACCTGAGACATTGCCGGTTCGATGCTTTTTGGCAAAAACCGCCGGAACGTGCATAGCGGCACTGGCAGCAACAGCGACAGCGATGCCGGACGACTCAATCGTCATGATCTTTGTAACGCCACTTTCGGCGAACAATCGTGCGATTTCCCGTCCCATTTCCATCAAAAAATCACCGTCAAGCTGATGATTCAAAAAAGAACCGACTTTCAAGATGTTACCCGGAAGCACCGTTCCCTCTTTGAGAATTTTATCTTCAAGTGCTTTCATGCAGTCAGTCCTCCTTGGAAAAATAAAAAAACAGACTTTGAAATACCAAGCCTGTCTGCCAATACCCGCACCTTGCGGCGAGGGAAACCAATAGTCATGACTTACGGCGTCACGGTAGAAACATTTGGAGCCGTGCGGAGAATACTCCGAAAAATCCAAATCTATATTGGCAACCGATTCAATTTATAAATTAATCGTATCACACTGAATCCGGATTGTCAACAAAATTCGACGCCATTTTTTATCTTTGTAATTGTAAACAAATTGCTAAATTTAAGTAAAATTTACTTGTATAAAGTGACAATGTGCCTGTTCCGGCACTTCGCGAACAGGCACATTGTATGAAAGGAATTTTTACAAATATTTCATTGAATTTCATCTTGCAAAAAACGCAAGATATATCATACCAAGAGCAGAATCACTGTTTGGTAATACAGTCTGCGACAAAAATACCCATGGCGCCGGATTGTGACAGACCGCGACAGATACCGCTGCCGTCCCCGATAATATAGACGCCGTCCACCAATTCAAATTTTTCATTCTGAAAAACAGGGCGAATAGAATAGTATTTGCTTTCACATCCATACAGCAGTGTATCGTCATTTGCCGTTCCCGGAGCAACACGGTCCAAAGCGTAGATCATCTCGATAATATTGGTCAGAATCCGATGCGGCAGTACGAGTGAAATATCCCCTGCGGTTGCTCTCAGAGTCGGTATGACAGTGTTCTGCCCCAACCGGTGATCGTTGGTGCGCCGTCCGCGAACCAAGTCGCCGAACCGCTGCACTAAAACATTTCCGTTTCCAATCATGTTCGCGAGTTGAGAAATGCTTTCAGCATATTCTGTCGGCTGGTTGAACGGCTCGGTAAAACGGATGCTTGATAGAATCGCAAAATTGCAGTTGTCGGTTTTCTTGTCTGCTTCTGCAAAAGAGTGACCGTTGGCGGTAATAATTCCGTGATTGTTTTCAGCTGAAACTAATCCGCCTTTGTTGAAGCAGAACATGCGGCAGCGATCCTCAAAAGTTTTGGTTTTATAAAGAATTTTCGGCTCATAAATCTGATCGGAAAATTCTTTCCATATAATATCCTTCATCTCAACGCGTACGCCGATATCCACGTAATTAGAGCGCATTTTAACGTCAAACATACGGCAGAAATCTGCAACAAAGCTGGCGCCGCCGCGTCCTGTAGCGATAATAATATTCTGGGCACGTAAAGTTTCTCCGTTGGCGTAACGGAGCAGGTAAGCATTTCCGTCACGTTCTACCGAAACACAATCATAAAAAGCAAATAAATCGGTACCGGATTCTGCGATGGCATTGATTAGATTTTGCATGGTCAGATAGTTGTTATCGGTCCCAAGATGCTTGACATTCATATCAAGCAGCCGGAGATTGTTCTGCAGACACTTGAGCTTCAGTTCTTCATTGGAGCGATACACCTTTGGTATCCCGGAAGTACAGTATTGATTGAGAATTTTATCCACCTCGTCGATATAAAGATTGGCAGTATCATCTCCCAATTCTTCACCTAAGGTTCCCCCGTAAGCGGTTCCCAGATTAAATTTACCATCCGAAAAAGCTCCGGCACCTGCATAGCCGCTTGTGATGCTGCAGGTTTTACAATGTACACAGGTCTTATCTTTTCCCGCCGGACAGTGCCTTTTTTCCAATGTGTTGCCGCGCTCGGTAATGGCAATACGCATTTCAGGCGCGTTTTTGCGCAGCCGAAACGCCGCCATCAGTCCGCCGATACCGCCGCCTATGATGACAGTATCATAATTTTTGATTTCAGACATAGTTATTTACTCCCAATTATTTTTCTGAACACAAAGAACTGGGCTACAATTTTCTATACAGAAAAATGTAACCCTCATTACTTCCTTATTCTAAACGATAACCCTCTCGTTGTCAACAACAAAAATTTATTTTGCCATAGGTTCATTTGTTCCTTTTTGCTCCTAAACGCTCGGGCATACAACAAACTTCAAAAAGGAATGATGATTAGTATGAAAGAATGGTCATAAGTATGAGCAAGATTGTGCGTATTCCTATCCATTTTGTCGAAAATATTTTGTTTTTTCTGTTTGGTGCTTGAAATTGAAAAAAATTTATGTTATAATAATCAGCAAAGCAGAGACTGTGTCTCTGCGTGCCGCATAGAATGCGGTTGAGACGGCGCAAAGCGCCGGCTGCTTTACTATTACAACAGTAAATTGCGCTGCGAAGCAGCGTTTCCGCCTACGGTGGTCATCAAAGCGTTGCTTTGATGTAATTTATGTTATAATAAAGTGCAATCTGGGTGTGGCGCAGGTGGTAGCGCGCTACCTTGGGGTGGTAGAGGCCGTGGGTTCAAGTCCCGTCACTCAGACCAGACTGAGTCTGGACGCAATTCGCGTTCGGACTCTTTCCTTTTATGGGATGTTTCTGCATTCGGGTGAATGCTTGTCGGTCAAATCTCCAAAAATGATTTTGAAATTAGCCTGACGGCTGAAAATTCAGACGATAAAATAATAGGGTATCGACCGGGAGACGCAAATGAAAAAATATGATTATTTAATTGTAGGCAGCGGTTTGTTCGGCAGTGTATTTGCTTATGAAGCAACAAAGCGCGGATATCATTGTCTTGTTATCGATAAACGTAGCCATACCGGAGGAAATATATATTGTGAGCAGAAGGGAGGAATCTCTGTTCACCGCTATGGCGCGCATATTTTTCATACCGATAATAAAGCTGTTTGGGACTATGTTAACCAATTTGCCGCATTTAACCGGTATACTAACTGCCCGATTGCAAATTATAACGGTGAAATCTATAATTTACCGTTTAACATGAATACTTTTCATCAGATGTGGGGGGTAGTCACTCCGCAGCAGGCGAAGGAAAAGATCGAAGAACAACGTAAACAGATTACGGGTGAACCTCAAAATTTGGAAGAGCAGGCGATCAGTCTGATCGGCTATGATTTATATAAAAAGTTGGTAAAAGGATATACAGAGAAGCAATGGGGCAGAAAATGCAAAGAGCTTCCTGCCTTTATTATTAAAAGGCTGCCGGTTCGTTTTACATATGATAACAATTATTTTAATGATCCCTATCAAGGTATTCCGATCGGCGGTTATAACCAAATTATTGATGGTTTGCTGGAGGGCTGTGAGGTTCGGCTGGAAACTGATTTTGCGAAAGACCGTACTTTGTTATCCGCTATGGCGGACAAAATTGTATACACTGGGACGATTGATTCCTTTTATGACTATCGCTTCGGACAATTGGAATACCGCAGTTTAAAATTTGAGGATGAAGTTTTGGATACACCTAATTATCAGGGCGTTGCTGTTGTCAACTATACAGACGAGCAGACCCCTTTTACAAGAATAATTGAACATAAACATTTTGAATTCGGTACGCAGGAAAAAACAGTCATTACACGGGAATATCCGGTATCCTGGAAATCCGGCATGGAGCCTTATTATCCGGTCAATGATGATAAAAACCAGCAGTTGTTTGAGCAGTATCATGAGATTGCCAAACAGGAAAAAAATGTGATTTTCGGCGGTCGCTTAGCGGAATATAAGTATTATGATATGGATAAGGTGATTGCCTCTGCTTTAAAAGCAGCAAAAGCGCATTTATAAATATCGTTAATTTCGTATGCAAGTTTAAGAAAGGTTGCTTATCAAATGAATGATGTAAAAGTAAGCATTATTATGCCGGTGTATAAAGTTGAAAACTATGTTGGCAAGGCGATTGAAAGCATGCAGAAACAAACGTTGACCGATTGGGAGTTTTTGATTGTCGATGACGGATCACCGGATAAGAGCGGAGAAATTTGTGACGAATATGCGAAACATGACGGCAGATTGCGAGTAATTCATAAAGAAAACGACGGTGCACCCTCCGCAAGAAATATTGCCATTGATCTTGCAAAAGGAAAATATATGTATTTTCTGGATTCTGATGACTGGGCGGAGCCCACTATGTTGGAAGATATGGTTAATTTGGCAGAGAAGCATGGACTGGAGCTGGTGGTTTCAGGCTATTATATCGATACCTATTATAATGAAACCGAAAAGTTTACACAGAATCAGTTCGCAGAAGCCCAAGTATATAACTCCCAAGCAGAATTTCGTCGGGATGCGCATCGGTTGTTCGACAAAAATCTATTGTATACGCCTTGGAACAAACTGTATTTATCTAAGTATATCTTGGATAATAAGCTTTATTTTCCCCAAACTTTCTGGGATGATTTTCCATTTAATTTATCGGTGATACGAAACGTAGAAAAAGTCGGAGTGCTTTCCGACAAATATTATCATTTTATTCGTCAGCGTACAGAGTCCGAGACGGCAAAGTACCGCAGTGATATGTATGATAAGCGGGAAGAAGAGCATCGGTGGATGCTTGATTTATACGCATACTGGAACGAAATGTCTCCTGATATTGAAGAGTTCCTTTGCCGCCGATATATTGAGCGTGTGATAGGATGCATTGAAAATGTGACCAATAAAAACTGCACTTTGCCCGCTAAAGAGAAAAAGAAGATGATTAGAGAGATGATTACCGATTCGAAAGCGGTCAAAGCGGCGCAGATAGCACAGCCCAAATCTTCTTATATGAAAATTCTTTTATGCCCCATTAAATGGAAAAACACTTCACTGGCTTACCTTGAAAGCCGCTTTATTTCTTTTGTGAAATCACGCAATACGAGAATATTTGCAAAATTAAAAGCGGGAAGATAATCATACATATGTTTTTCTTGGATCGTATGCCCGATGAACAAATCAAATCTGAAGATTTGATTTGTTCATCGGGCATTATATTTGGAAAAACGACATATTATTACAAAATATTCAAAAAAACTTAAAAACATTTTAAAAAACTATTGACAAAGGTGGCGACAAGATGTAAGATACAAACATAACAGCAAAATAATACCAAGATTGCTGTCGAAAAAATTAAATATTGTTGTGCAAATGATTGTTGTTTAATAGTAAAATCTTCGAAAGAGGATGACACAAAGCTAAAGGGCCTTAACTATTGCTTTTGCATTAGCTGGCAGCCAGTTACCGTTGCATCATTGCATAAAATTCACTTATCGGACAGGGTTGTTGTTTTCAGGATATCCTGTCTTTTTAGGGGCTTTTTATTCATGGGGTTACGAAGGTTGCTGTCGTAACTCCATTTTTTATTGTGTAAACAATACGGTAATTATTACACAATCACACAACTTAAAAGGAGGAATTATGTGGAAGAATGGATAATCGTTGCAATCGCATTTGTTGCGGGACTTGTCATCGGAATCGGCGCGAATGTACTGACCGGAATATTGATTAAAAGGCGATCTGACAAAGCATACAGTGTATGGTACATAAACTATCGATATTCGCCGATCCTCTGGGCAGTGTGTTTTGCAGTCATTTTGGCAGTCCAGGCGTTTTTAAAAAATGATATTTTGTGGTTAATACGATTATCGGTTATTTTATTTGCATGTGCTTGTATTGCTGCGACGGATGCTTGTATTCGAAAAGTGCCAAATTCTATGCTTGCATTTATGTTACTCAACACTCTTGTTTTTACCTTGTTTTTTTCACAATCATTCGATTGGATCCAAACAATCGTAGCTGTTGCAGGCGCAATTATTGTATTTCAGATTCCATCTTTGTTGGGGTTAAAGGTGGGCTGGGGAGATGTCAAGTTTGCCGTTGTGGTGGCATATGAACTATCTGTTTTTGGATTTTTGCAAACAATGGTAATTGTAGGAATCGGCTTTTTAGTTGCCGCAATTTATCTGAAAGCCACTCATAAAGGAAACTTAAAAACCCCAATTCCCATGGGCCCGTTTATCGCTCTTGGGACAGTTTTTACGGCGGTATGTCCGCTAATTTAACAAAACAAATATAATAAGGAATGGTGATTGAAATGAAAAAGTTTATGCAGATATTAAAAGATGAAGATGGACAGGGAATGGTTGAGTACGGTTTAATTATCGGTCTGATTGCCATTGTTGTTATCGTTGCATTAGTTGCCCTGGGACCGAAGATCAGAGATATTTTTACCAATGCTGGTAATGTAATTGATGAGAACATGACCAGCGGTTCTGCGTCGGTAGCAGGTTAATGCGTTTTTATACACAGATTACAGCTTTATTAAGCTGTAATCTGTGTATGTTGTCCGGCAAAGATACAAGCTTGTCTGATTTTAGTTGTCAGAAAAAGAGTGGAATCAAAAATATGCTTCAGAAAAAGGGGGAGCATACATGAACAAGCAGCAAAGACACATTGCCAGGCATTTCAGAGATGAAGATGGTCAGAGCGCTTTGGAGTTTGCCATTGTGCTCCCCATTTTACTTTTATTAGTTTGCGGAATTATTGAATTTGGATTGCTTTTCAATATGCAGTTGACGCTTAATAATTGTGCCAGAGAAGGGGTACGGTATGCCGCAATCAACAGCGACGAACCCAACATTGCGCAGGTAATCACCGATCGAGTGGATGGTTTTGCACTGATGGGTGATGCTGATGTTGAGGTTATCTATTCCGAAACTTCACACAGGCGCGGAGATGTGACGGTTACGGTTCGCGCAGTTTATAAAGCAATCACTCCTATCGGTAAATTGATTTTTTCAAGTAACGAAAAACTTTTGTCCTGTGAATTAACCATGAAGGTGGAGTAACGGTATCATATCGTTTTTATGCTCCACTCGTTTCTTTTGCCCGTTAATGCGGGCAAAAAACCAACTTCAAAAGGAATGGCGATGAAAATGGCAAAAGAACAAAACTGGATACATTCCGAAGACGGAGATATCACCGTTTTTGTTGCATTTTTAATTACGGCTCTGTTGGCAATCAGCGCTCTTGTGGTTGATATCGGCGCCGCATATGTTAAGTTGTCTGAGGCTCAAAACGCGGCGGATGCAGCAGTGCTTGCCGCAGGAGCTTTTTTGCCTGCATCATCGGGAGACACTGCTACCATTGAACAGATTTATGCTACGGCAAAAGAATACGCCGCGAAAAATAAATTCTTGCATTTAACCGATGAAAATATTTCATTCAGCGAAACAAACGGTCGCATTCATCGAATTGACATAGATGTGAACATTTCCATTCCCACCTATTTTGCTAAAGTGGTGGGATTTTCGCAGTTAAACGCACCTATTTCCTCTGCTGTCGGCGCTGTCCCCACGGGAAGCATGAGCGGCGTTGTTCCGATCGGCATCCACCAGGATGAGATCAACCAGGCTATTGAAAGTGGACAGACCGAACACTTGACGTTAAAATACGGAGGGGGCGGCGGTTCAAACGGTAATTTTGGCTTTATCTTTCTGGATGGCTCATCAACGGGAGGCGCTCCTAATTTTAAGCGCTGGATGACTTATGGATATGAGGGAACTCTTTATGTGGGACAGGAGCTGTACAACAGATCAGGTAACGTCAACAGTGCAGTAAGCGAAGGATGCAGTTATCGATTTGCCCGTTGCAACCATTGGCATGACGGTACACACTGTAATGCGTACCATTATGTTCCGGGCTGTCCGCTGGTGATTATGATTCTGGTTTATGAAAATGCAGGAAGCGCGGATATCAGAGTAACCGGATTTGCCCCCTTTGTTATAGAAGGATACACCAATCAAGGAGAAATCATCGGCTCGTATGTAGGTTCTCTTTTTCCGTCATCTGATGTGGAAGGAGACAACTTCTTCGGGTCTGTCAGTATATCATTAATCAAATAACGGGAGAATGCGAATGAAAAAAGTTTATATTATAGCGGCAATATTTGCAATTCTTACCGCGTTTTCTATTTATCGATTCGCCTCTTATCTGGAAGATAAGAGCTTGCCGGAGAATGTGGAACGAATGAATGTAGCTGTTGCGGCAACAAACATTGAAAAAGATACCATTATTACGGCAGAAATGGTAAAAACAATCTCTTTGCCTAAAGAGTCAGTGATGAGCGGGACAACTGATAATGCTGCCCAGCTTGTCGGACGGTTGGCGGTAGAGTCGTTTGTTGCGCATGAACAGATACTTACTTCGCGCACTGCGGCACAAGGCGACCAAGCACAAAATCATCTTTCGTACGAACTGGAAAAAGGGGAATATGCCGTTACCTTAGATGTATCGGTTATTACCGGAACAGCAGGGTATATCAAAGAAGGGGACAAAGTCACCCTTACTATGATTAAGCAAAAGGCTGATCAAACTTCCGAAGTGACTGTTCTATATAAGAACGTGCGGGTTATTCGGGTCAGTGAAAGTTATTCTCGAAACGCATTGGAATATAAAACGCTTACTTTGGTGATGCCGGAAAAAGACATTTTTAATTTTATCAAATATCAGGAATCCGGTGTTATCCGTCCCGTCCTGGAATCTGCGTTCGCATCGGCGGACAAGGATGCTGTGAAGGGAGGAAAAAAGAGTGAATAAGCTGAAGGTGATAGTGGTTGCATCCGAAACAGAAAGCCGTATCACCGCTAAAAATCTTTTGGAAAATGAAAATTTTGCCATTTCTGCATATGTAGAATGTAAGGCGGATTCGTTCCTGAAAATAAACGGAATTTATCCGGATGTTGTTTTATGTATGGATGAGGGCGATCATTTAATATATGAACTTTCCCGCAGAATATATGTATCCATGCCGGGCGTGTTGCTGGTGATGGCAACCGATGATGAAAATGTCGAACATAACAGCAGTACGGTTGAGTTTGGATTCCATATGATAGTCGGGACTTCGATTGATGCGGATGAGTTTGTTTCCCGTGTTTCTAATCTAAACGCGATTGAAAAAAAACGTTTGACCGATGATCAAAGAAGAATCACGAATGCCCAGATTCTTTCGGTTTACAGCGCCAAAGGCGGCAGTGGAAAAACCATGATTGCCACAAATCTTGCGCTTTTGTTTACACAGAGAAAAAAGAAGACGTTATTGATAGATGCAAGCTTTTATTTCGGGGATGTTAGTCTTTATCTTGATCTCAATCCGAAAGATACAATATCGGAACTGGTGCAGGAAGGCAGTAATATTACCATTGACACCATTAACAGTTTTACTGTTTTGCACAGCAGCGGTCTGAATATTTTGCCTGCACCGAAATCACCCGAGAGTGCAGAATACATCACTGAGGAACATATAGAAAAGCTGCTCAGCATCATGCGTCCGTATTATGATGTAATCATCATTGATTTGCCGGTGGTGCTCAACAATACAACCTTGGCGGCAATTGAAAATTCGGATACGGTTTTATATGTTGCAACTCCCGACATCGCTTCCTTAAAAGACGTGTTTCAGGTTCAGAAGGTAATGCAGTCGTTACAGCAGCATGACAAGTTTAAATTGCTGTTAAATCGTTTTGGAAGCGGGACATTGTCGCTAAAGGATATCAAAAACAATTGCGCTTATCCGATTATCGGGACGCTTCACGAAGATGAAAAGACGGTGTCTGTAAGTATCAGTAAAGGTTCTCCGCTTGTTCTTTTACCGAAAAAGACCAGACTGGCAATGGATTTCCGGGCGATTTTCGGGAAAATTGTAGCCGGTGAGCTGTGAGAGGAGACGGACAGTGGGACTGCTAGATAAAATGAACGGGCTGTCAATGTCTGCCGGAGCAAACGGCAGCTCCGATTCTGTCAAGGAAAATGACCTGCCGGCGCGGGATGAATTTATACAGGTTAAGAAAGATGCGCTTTCTTTAATTATTTATGAACTGAATAAAAATACACAGTCAGAGCTGAACGAGGATCACGTTCGCAAGGTTATTTCAGATGTTTTGGAACGGGAAAATCCATCCGTTTCCAGGCCCGACCGCGCGAAAATCGGAAATGAATTATATAATGATATTATGGGTTACGGCCCAATAGACAGTTTGCTGTCTGACCCTGATGTAACCGAAATTATGGTCAACGGACCGAATAAAATCTTTTATGAGAAGCGGGGCAGGATACAGCGGTCGGAGCTTTGTTTCCGAGATAATGATCATGTGATGAATATTATTGATCGGATTGTCAGCGGAGTCGGACGGCATATTGACGAAGCAAGCCCGATGGTAGACGCGCGTCTGGCGGACGGTTCCCGTGTGAATGCAGTGATTCCCCCGATTTCATTAGTCGGTCCTGTGATTACCATTCGTAAATTTTCTCAAAAACCTTTTTCAGCACAGAATTTGATAGAATTTCATTCTGTTACCCAAAATATGGTTTCCTTTCTGGAAGCATGCGTAAAGGGAAAATTAAATGTCGTGGTTTCCGGGGGAACGGGAAGCGGGAAAACCACACTTTTGAATGTTTTGTCGTCATTTATTCCGGAAAATGAACGCATTGTGACCATTGAGGATGCAGCCGAGCTGCAATTGGGACAAGAGCATGTGATTACTTTGGAATCCCGTCCTTCTAATTTGGAAGGGCGCGGACAAATTACGATTCGTGACCTTGTAAAAAACGCACTTAGAATGCGTCCGGATCGGATCATCGTCGGAGAGGTACGTTCCGGAGAAGCACTTGACATGCTTCAGGCAATGAATACTGGTCATGATGGTTCCTTGACAACCACTCATGCGAATTCTCCAAGGGATGCGTTGTCTCGTATTGAAACAATGGTATTGATGAGCGGGATGGAATTGCCGCTGCGTGCCATACGGGAACAAATTGCTTCTGCCATTGATATCGTTGTTCAGCAAAGTCGTATGCGGGACGGAACACGGAAAGTGCTTAGTATTTCGGAGGTTTGCGGCATGGAGGGAGATATGATTGTGCTGCAGGAAATATTTCATTATAAAACCTCCGGCCAGGTTGACTCAAACGGAAAATTTATCGGCTCTTTTTCAAGCACGGGTATTCATCCTTTGTGTATGGAAAAAATACGAAATAACGGGGTGGCGGTGTATGATGACTGGTTTCAGTGAGATTCGTTTTTTCCCGCTTGCTGTTTGCATTTTGATTAGTTCGTTTCTATACATGGTTATCTGCATAGTGGTATACCGTATTAAACGGGAAAAGCTGATGGTGGAAAAACGAGTTGAAAATCTGCCGCACAGAGAACAACAGCAGAATATCAAAAAAGATGTAAAGAAAAAGAAGAGCAGAAACAGAACGGTACAATCCTATAAAGGAACACGGATCCTGGAACTGTTGGGGGAAAAGCTTGCTCTTGCGGGTATTATGTTAAAACCGGAGGAATTTATAGGAATTTGGTGTTTCGCTATATTTTTACCGGCGTTGGCGGGATATCTTATCATCTTTCATTTTATTGCAGCAGTGGGACTTGGGCTGATTGGCGGTATCGTACCTGTGTTTTATATTAAATCGAAATACGCCAAAAGAATGACTTTGTTTACAAATCAGCTTGGCGACAGCTTGACGATCATGAGCAATTGTTTGCGCTCCGGTTTGTCTCTTCAACAGGCAATGGTCAGTATTTCAAAAGAAATGCCTGAACCGATTTCTAAAGAATTCAGCCGTGTATTAAGAGAAATCAAATACGGCAGCACGATTGAAGATGCATTAAACGGGCTTGTTGACAGAATCAAAAGCAAGGACTTGGAATTGATGGTTTCGGCGATATTGATTCAGCGTCAGGTGGGCGGAAATTTGAGCGAAATATTGAATAATATTTCCTCTACGATATTGAGCAGAATCAAAATACAAAATGACATTAAAGTAATGACTGCTACCGGACGAGTTTCCGGGATTATTATCGGTCTTCTTCCGCTCGGGGTTGGTTTAATATTGATGGTTTTGAATCCCGAATATTTTCAGGTGTTTTTTGAAACACAGTTAGGAATCGGGTTGTTGGTTCTTTGCGCTCTTATGGAGGGAATCGGCTTTTTTTGCATCTCTAAAATTATAAAAATTGATTATTAGCGTATCGACAAACAGGACTTGGTAAAACGGAAATTCTGCTCTTTTTGTCCGTATATCTCAGGCAAAAAGAAAATTTAATCAGGAAGGGCAATGGATATGGCGTTGGTAATAGTATCGGCTTCGGTAACTTCATTTATATTGATCCTTCTTCTTTTAGGTCCTTTAGGCAAGAATGCCGATTTAAAAGCCCGCCGTATTTCAGATGCCGTAAGAAAAGTTAAAGTAGAAAAGTATGAAGAACTGGAAAAATCTTTTTACGATCGTTTTTTTAAACCGATTATTTCCGGTATTTTACGGAGAATGGCCTTTCTGATTCCGAAGAACAAACGACAGGATAATAAGGCTTTGGAAAAGGCGCTTCGATATGCCGGTATTTCACTTTCCGTTTCAGAGTACACTGCCGTAAAGACGGTTGTGCTGCTGCTTTCTTTTTTGACAGCCTTTATGATTGCGTTCGGGCTGGTAAGAGATATGGGGATACGGCTGCTGATTTTGACGGTAGGATTGCTGATTGGAATTGTGAGCCCAATTCTTTTTTTACGATCCAAAACAGAAAAAAGACGCACTCAGATCCAGCATCAATTGCCGGAGGTTATGGATATTCTGATGGTGAGCGTAGAGGCAGGCTTGGGATTGGATGAAGCTATTTCACAGATGGCCGGAAAGATGAAAGGCGTTATCGTGGACGAATTTCAAATGGTTCTGCGTGAAACGCAAATGGGCAAGCCCAGGAAGGAAGCTTTTGCAAGACTTGCCGAATGCGCCGACATCCAGGAATTAAAAGTGTTTGTTTCTGCTGTGATTCAGGCGGAGCAGCTTGGAATACCGATTAAAAACGTGCTCGCCGTACAGTCGGCTTCGATGCGTGATATGCGGCGGCAAATAGCACAGGAAAAGGGTATGAAAGCTCCGGTGAAAATGATTATTCCAATGGTTGTTTTTATTCTTCCGGTACTGATTATCATTTTAATGGCACCGGTAGCGATTCAATTGATGGAGCAATTTAAATAAACCCCAAAATGAGAGGTAATGTTGATGAAAATCGGTAACGTATATATAGGCTCCCTGCTGATCTTTGAAAAAATAAGAATCGCGGATACTTTTTTTAGACGATTCATGGGATTGATGGGGAAAAAAAGTTTTGATGGATTTTCGGGACTTTTGTTGCTTCCCTGTGATCAAATTCATACTTTTTTTATGAAAATGAATATTGATGCGGTATATCTGGATCACAATATGAAAGTAATTTCTGTTATGCCCTGCATTGATACCGGAAAAATCATGCCGAAGGTCAAAAATGCCCGGTCAGTTTTGGAATTGCCGGAGGGAATGGCTGATAAGTACGGTATTCGGACTGGGGATATTCTTTCGGTTATGAGAGCTGCAACAGAATAATGATGAAACAATCCGGCTTATAATCATTCAAGTTCGGCACAAGAAAATAATATTTTTCATGCTCCGGCTGTTTTTTGATAGAAATGCACAGCGGATGAATAAAAACCTTGCCCGGCAAGGGAGCAAATACAGAAAAGAACGGTGATTCGTATGCATACTGAAGGTATTGATATGCAACCTGCATTTTACACCAAAGGTGTTACCTTTAAAACAAAACTTTTAGGATATGAAAAAAAGGATGTTGATGAGTATTTGGCAAATCTTCATAATACGATGCAGTCATCGTCAGCCTCCTATGAAGAAAAAACAGATCAGCTCAAAAACAACCTGAAGATGGTAACCAAAGAAATGGAAACCGTGAAAAGCAACTATGCAGCATTGGAGCAAGAAAATCAAAATCTGGCTGCCAAATTGGAATTGGTGGAGGATCAATCGGCAAATATTGAAAGACTGATGCTGGAAAATGAAAACATGAAAAAGCAGATAGAAGAGAATGAAAACTATGTAAGCATTGCCGCTGAAATGAAAGCTAAAAATGTTTTTCTGGAAAGCAGACTGCAACAGTATCAGTTAGCAGAAGAACAATTGACCTTGAAACAAAAAGAACTGGAAAATATGATGTATCAAAAAGAACAAGCGGCAAAAGAAAGCACCTATCAATATAAATCTGAGATTGCCGAGTTGAATGCAAAAATGCAGCTTGTTGGGGAACGGCATCAGAATGAACTGGCGAAACTCAGGGAAATGCTTTTGGATATTGATGAAAAAATAAAGGTGTTTTCAGAATCCTCTTTATAATTTGACAAAAACCTCATTGGATTGAAATACCGTTTGGAAATTGGGATTGTTTGCAGTTGTAAGATGTCTGTTGATTTATGCCGCAGCACAATGAGCGATCAACAAACTGCATCTAACAGCACAATCGCAAAAATCAATTTAGTAAAATTGTATACATAATACTCTTAAAATTATGCAGAATGTGTGTCCGATTAGGAGATTTTCAACAAATGTACAAATTGCAGTTTGACACAGCACAAAATATCCCATATAGTAAAAACAACGAAAAAAGAAAACCCTTTTTATAGGGTCAATCAATATTTGCTTAAAAACAGACAAAGGCGTTTGATTCACAAACGCCTTTGTCTGTTTTTTATACCAACTATTATCAGGCAAATATATTGTTCCATACGCAATGCCGAAACAAATTCAAAAGGAATGGTGATTTTTATGTCGAATGCAGAAATTATGTTAAAAAACGTAGGTATGACCTACAAGACAAATGGCAATAGAGATGTTACCGCATTAACCAATGTTACCATGAATCAGGACAGCAAGCTGTAACGCAAAGTTTGCTGTCCCGATTTGTGTCTTTACAGGGATGGTCTGCGCTTGATTTTTCTTCTTGCTTATGATAAAATAATCAAAACGTGAGGGAAGGGAAGGAAAATGGCACAGTTTACCAAGAAGGCTATTATAGAGGCTTTTATCGAGTTGCTCGGAGAACGACCGCTTGATAAAATTACTGTAAAAGATATCGTTACACGCTGTGGCGTTAACCGTAATACGTTTTATTACTATTATCAGGATATTTATGCTCTGGTTGCAGATATTTTCGAATTGGAAACACAGCGTATTCTCGGCGATAATATGGAATATGATTCCTGGCAGGATGCTTTTTTCAGAGCCACTGATTTTGCGCTGAAAAACAAACAGGGAATTTATCATATCTATAAGTCGATGAGCCGGGAACAGCTTGAAAATTATTTGAATCGGGTAACATATGATAGTATGCTCCGCTTTGTAAAATCGCAGGCACAGGATATTTCTGCCCCTGAGGAAGATATTCGGATTATTGCTTTGTTTTATACCCATGCCCTGGTTGGTATGGTATTGCAGTGGTTAAACGACGGAATGAAAGAAGATCCTTACCGGTATATCAATGAGGTCGCCAGGCTGTTTGACGGAAACATTCGTTATACTCTTTCCAAAAACAGTAAAACGGCACAAAAATCAGACAAATAGCTTTTGATGTCTGTTTTTTATACATTTTAAAGTCCATGCACAAAACTTGTGCATGGACCTTTTTTTGTCTGTTGATGCCATTTTGAACGTGACATATAATGATTTATGAAATCGAAAAGTATTTCGGATATTACGGTGATCATGATACAGTATTGCCTGAAGAAAGGAAGGAATAAGGAAATGAAAACGATAAAGCAAGCAAAGGTTTTTTATGTTATTTGCTCTGTACTATTGTGTATCGTCGGAGTACTTTTGATTATTTTTCCGAATGTATCTGCGATTACGCTTTGTTATGTGATCGGAACTATTGCAGCGCTCTGCGGCGTGGCGAAAATTGTCGGGTATTTTTCGCATGATCTTTATAATCTTGCATTTCAGTTTGATCTTGCACTCGGTATCTTCATGACTGCCGTAGGTGCCATTATGCTCATCAGTCCCGAAAAAGTGACGAAATTTTTTTCTGTGATGATCGGACTGTTTGTGATGGTTGACGGTGTCTTTAAACTTCAAACCGCTGTTGATGCAAAACGTTTCGGTTTATCGAACTGGTGGCTGATATTGATTGGCGCATTGCTGTGTGTGGCATTTAGTCTGATATTGATTATTCACACAGACAGCGGCTCCGGTATCATGATGATTTTGGTAGGAATATCATTGCTAATCGATGGCATACAAAATCTGTTTAATGCGCTTTACACAGTCAGAATTATGAAGATGGATTCTAAAGACAAATATTATAGGGGAGATCATAATGATTAAATTCGGTAAATCAATCGTGAAATTTCGTATACCGATTCTAATCATCGCGGGATTATTGCTGATCCCGTCGGTGTTCGGAATGTTGGGGACGAGAATAAACTATGATATGCTAAACTATTTGCCCGATGATATTGATACCGTTATCGGACAGGACGTATTAATGGAGGATTTCGGCAAAGGCGCTTTTTCTTTTGTAATGGTCGAAGGGATGGAGGATAAAGAGGTTTCAACTCTAAAATCCGAGATCGAAAAAGTAGAGCACGTTGATACGGTGGTATGGTATGACAGCCTAATGGACACATCGGTACCTAAAGAAATTTTGCCGGATAAATATTACAATGCTTTTAATTCCGGCGATGCAACCATGATGGCGGTGTTTTTTGACACCTCTACTTCAGCCGATGAAACAATGGACGCCATTCGGGCTATTCGAAAAGTTGCCGATAAGGATTGCTTTGTAACCGGCATGTCGGCGCTTGTCACCGATTTGAAGGACCTTTGCGAAAGAGAAGAACCGATCTACGTCGGACTGGCAGTGCTGTTATGCTGTGCGGCAATGATGCTGTTTATGGATAACTGGTTGGTGCCTTTTGTCTTTCTTGCCAGCATAGGAGCAGCCATTTTGCTCAACTTAGGTACAAACTATTTTCTGGGTGAGATATCGTATATCACCAAAGCGTTATCTGCGGTACTTCAGCTGGCGGTAACGATGGATTATTCAATATTTCTGTGGCACAGCTACGAAGAACAGAAAGAACGCTTTGACAATGATAAACAGCGTGCTATGGCGCATGCGATTAAAGCGACGATTACATCGGTGGTCGGTAGTTCAATTACAACGGTTGCGGGCTTTATTGCGCTGTGCTTTATGAGTTTTACGCTCGGAAAAGATTTGGGTATTGTTATGGCGAAGGGCGTTATATTCGGTGTGATTGGCTGTGTTACGACCTTGCCGGCACTAATCCTTGTTTTGGATCGTTCGCTTACAAAATTGATGCATCGTCCGCTGATACCGAGAATGAAAAAGACTTCTGCCTTTATTGTCAAACATTCATGGGTGTTTTTGGTAATATTTGCAGTCGTGGTGGCTCCGGCATACTGGAGTTATTCTCAGACAAACAAAGAGCTCTATTATGATATGAGCGAGTGTTTACCTCAGGATATGGAATATGTAATAGCCAATTCTAAATTACAGGAAAAATTTAAAATCGGTTCCACACATATGATTTTGGTAAGCACGGATACTTCTGATAAGAATGTCCGAAACATGGCTGATGAAATGGAGAAAGTGGACGGAGTAAAATATGTGCTGGGGCTTGAGTCGGTAGTAGGCTCTCTTGTACCGGAAGAGATGATTCCGGAGTCGATACAAAGCATTTTGAAAAGCGATCAATGGGAACTTATGCTGGTAAACTCAGAGTACACTGTGGCAAGCGACGCGGTAAACAGTCAGTTGGACAGCTTAAACAGCATCCTGAAAAAATATGATAAAAACGGAATGCTGATCGGTGAAGCTCCTTGCACTAAGGATATGATTGAAATTACCGACCATGATTTCCAGGTTGTAACGGTCATATCGATTGCTGCAATATTTGTGATTATTTTACTGGTCCTAAAGAGTGTTTCACTGCCTGTAATTCTTGTTGCAGTCATCGAATTTGCAATATTCATTAACCTTGGTATTCCGCATTTGACCGGAACCTCGCTCCCGTTTATCGCCCCTATCTGCATCAGTACCATACAGCTTGGCGCGACGGTCGATTATGCCATATTGATGACAACCAGATATAAGCGGGAACGCTCGCTCGGAAATGACAAGAAAACTTCGGTAACCACTGCATTGGAAACATCAATGCCGTCTATTATGGTAAGCGCATTAGGCTTCTTCGCCGCCACCTTTGGCGTTGCGGTATATTCTGATATTGATATTATCAGTTCTATGTGCAGCCTTATGGCACGAGGCGCCATTGTCAGTATGTTGTGTGTTATCTTTGTATTGCCGGCGATGTTTATACTGCTTGATAAGGTAATATGTGCCACCAGTTTGGGCTTTAAATCAAAGAAAAGTAACGGAGGAATTTGATTATGTCAGCTGATAAAAACAGAAAAAAATATACGGAAAAATTGATATCCGTGCTCCTTGCGACACTGCTGTGCTGCAGCGGAATCAGCGCGCTGGCGATGAATGCCGTAAATCAGGCATCTGATCAGGACAATACCGGATCTGCTGTTGATTCCACAACAAACGAAACTTCAGATAAGGCGGAAGCGGGTAAAAATGAAACAGTATACGTTCTTGCAAAAGCGGATGGGTCGGTTGAAAAAATTATCGTAAGCGATTGGATTAAAAATTCAATGGATGCTGCCAGTTTAAAAGACCGAAGCGACTTGAAGAATATCAAGAATGTAAAAGGAGAGGAAACTTATACGCTTGATACCGACGGAATGCAGGTTTGGGATGCGCAAGGCAAGGATATTTACTATCAGGGCACTATCGATAAGTCTCTTCCGGTGGATCTTTCACTGAAATACACCCTTGACGGACAACCGATATCGCCGGAAGAACTTGCCGGTAAAAGTGGAAAAGTAACCCTTCGATTCGACTACACGAACAATCAATATGAATATGTTGAAATCGATGGAGAAAAGACAAAAATAAATGTTCCGTTTATTATGCTTACCGGTATGATTTTAGATAATGATCATTTTAGGAACATTGAGGTTACTAACGGTAAGATAATTAATGACGGCGATCGCACCGCAGTTATCGGATTTGCGCTTCCGGGCATTCAGGATAATCTCGGTATTGATAAAGAAAAAATGGAAATTCCGTCTTATGTTGAGATCAGCGCGAAAGCAACTGATTTTGAGTTGTCTGCCACGATGACACTGGCAACCAACAGTGTGTTTAACGGAGTTGACCTTAGTAAAGCTGACAGCTTGCATTCACTGAAAGATAAAATGTCTACACTGACCGACAGTATGGCGCAGTTGATAGACGGTTCTTCTCAGCTTTACAGTGGTCTTTCCACTTTGCTGAACAAGTCAGAGAAACTGATACAGGGGATTCATACGCTTGCGGGTTATTCCGGTCAGATTTCGGACGGTGCCGTATCTATGAACCGTTATTTGAAAGAAGCAGTTTCAAACAATGCCGATTTGAACAACGGTGCAGAAACAGTATTCAATACGCTGCTTGCCACAGTCAGCAGTGAAATTACTTCAAACGGTATTCAGATAGATGCGCTGACCATTTCTAATTACAAGAATGTCATCAACGGACTGTTGGAATCTCCGAGTGCAGTTCAGAAATCGCAGCTTATTGCCATTGCGGATAAAACTTTAAACACAAAGCTTGCCGAAAACGGAATACCGGAACAATATTATAACGCCGTAAAATGGATGCTGTATGAGCAGATGAGCACGGGCAAAACACAGGATGAGGCCATGCAGAACATCTCGTCTGTCCTTACCGATGCGGTATTTGCTTCCGGTGTTAATGCTGCACAACCCGATTCTGCTGTACAGGCTGCAGTATTGAATGAGACAGGTGATATCACAACAGCGGTTACGGTTGCCAAGATTTGTACTTATTTGGCTTCGGTAAAAGGCGGAAATGCGACAGATTATGTTTCCGCAGCGCAAGCAATGGTTCCTTCCCTGCAGGAGAAAACAGAAAATGCAAAAAAATTGCAGACTGCTGTACAAACGGCAGAAACGGCGCAAGGCAAGGCCGCTGTTTCGGGATTGTGTCTGACTCTTGCACAAGAGACGTTAAAGCCTTCCCTTGAAAGTGCGGTCAAACAGCTAGACAGCTATCATGATTTTTATCAGGGTTTGAAAAGTTATACATCGGCAATTCAACAGATTTGCGACGGCAGCGGTGAACTTGCTCAAAAAACGGAAGAGTTTGCAAAGGGTATGGAGCAGTTGAAAAGTCAAAGCGCTGCGCTGCCTGAAGGCGTGAAAGAGTTAAAAGACGGTTCACTGCGTATTTCTGACGGGCTAAAACAGCTCAATGAACAGGGAGTACAAAAACTTGCCGATGTCATGAATGGAGATATCGGCTCAATGATTGCACGTTTGCGTGCAACGGTTGATGTATCAAAGCATTATCAGTCTTTCAGCGGAATCGCGGAGGGTGAAAGCGGCGATGTGAAATTTATATACAAAACCGCTTCCATTGAAAAATAAACGGTTATATACTGTGTTTCCATGCAAGGAGATTGCTGCAGCATGCAGCAATCTCCTTTGTGTTTATTACCTGCTATTTTCTAGCGAATAGCAATCATGCTCCCTGATTCTGCTTCGACCGGCTGCAACATTCCTCGGAAGATTTCATTTGCTTTTGGATTTCATTGATGATACAATTTTTTTGGCAAAGACAGTGAAAAATCCGACAAATGTTAAATTGTTGGTGAAACAGGTAGAAATATATCAATGAATGTAGTATAATAACAAGGCAAAAGAAAATAAAACAGAAATACTGTCAAAATAACAAGATATCTTTAAGAAGGAAAGCGGTTATGAAGATTATCATTGTCGGCTGCGGAAAAATCGGTACCACAATATTGTCCAGTCTCGTTACGGAAGAACATGATGTTGTGGCGGTAGATGATAACGCATCTGTTATCACGGAAATCACAAATATTTATGATGTAATGGGAGTTTGCGGCAACGGAGCGGATTGTGAAACACTGACCGAAGCCGGAGTGGAAAGAGCAGAACTGTTTGTGGCGGTTACAGGCTCTGATGAGTTGAATATGCTGAGCTGCTTTATTGCCAGAAAAATGGGAGCCAAGCATACCATTGCCCGAATTCGCAATCCCGAGTATAACGATCAAAGCCTCGGATTTATGAAGCAGCAATTGCATTTGTCCATGGCGATTAATCCGGAAAAACTTGCGGCAAAAGAACTTTTCAATGTGCTGAAGCTGCCGTCGGCAGCTAAAATTGAGTCGTTTTCTCGACGCAATTTTGAGATGGTTGAGTTGAAACTGAAGCCGGATTCGCCGTTGGATGGTTTAAAGCTGATAGATCTGAGAAAAAAATATGATGTCAGACTGTTGATTTGCGCAGTGCGCCGAGATGATAATATTTATATTCCGGATGGTAACTTTGAACTGAAAAGCGGCGATAAAATCGGGATAACAGCTGCGCCGGCTGAAATTCTTCGGTTCCTGCGTATGCTGGGAATCATGCAGAAGCAGGCACGGAATGTGATGATTCTGGGCGGCAGTAAAACAGCGTATTATCTGTCAGAGATGCTGCTTGCCGGCGGAAACTCGGTCAAAGTCATTGAGCGGGACCGCAAACGCTGCTTGGAGCTTTGTGACAAACTGCCAAGCGCGGTAGTCATCCATGGTGACGGTGCACAGCAGGAACTGCTTCGCGAGGAAGGAATTCACTCGATGGATGCTTTTGTTTCTTTGACCGGAATTGATGAGGAAAATATATTGCTTTCTTTTTTTGCCGCGTCTCAGGATGTTCCTAAGGTAATATCAAAGGTGAATCGGGATGAATTTGCTCCTATCGCCGAAAAATTGGGGTTGGATTGTATCGTCTCGCCGAGAAAAATCATTTCAGATATTCTTGTCCGATACGCCAGAGCATTGGAAAACTCGATTGGCAGCAAGGTGGAAACCTTGTATCAGCTGATGGACGGGAAAGCGGAAGCGCTGGAATTTATTGTTGCACCGGATTGCAGTTTAAGCGGGGTTTCGCTTAAGGAATTAAAATTGAAGCCTAATATTCTGGTCGCAGGAATTATTCGCGGGAGAAAGACCATTATTCCTGCCGGTGATGACTTTATTCTGCCGGGGGACAATGTTGTAGTTTTGGCAGCCGGACAGAGGCTAAACGACCTTTCGGATATTATTTACTAAAGGTGGCAGTTTGTTTTTATGAATCGCAGAATGATTTTTTATGTCATCGGTCAGATTATTAACATCGAAGCGGCTTTACTGCTTTTACCGGCAGCGGTGTCGCTGTATTACAAAGAGGAGTGCTTGACCGCGTTCTTAATTACGGCGGGAATCGCTCTGACTGTCGGGCTGATCCTGACTCTAACCAGCCGTCCCGGCAATCATTTGATCTATGCAAAAGACGGATTTGTCATTGTGACATTGGCTTGGCTTGCTATGTCGGTGATCGGCGCACTGCCTTTTGTGATAAGCGGGGAAATGTCGAATTACATTGACGCTTTTTTTGAAACGGTGAGCGGCTTTACGACTACCGGCGCATCTGTCTTAACTGATGTAGAAAAGATGAGCCAAGGGTTGCTCTTTTGGCGCAGTTTCACGCACTGGATAGGCGGAATGGGCGTGCTTGTGTTTGTTATGGCGATTATCCCAAATATTTCCGATCGTTCTATTCATATTATTCGTGCGGAAATGCCAGGCCCGATCGTGGGAAAACTTGTGCCGAAATTAAAGAACACAGCGAAGATTTTATATCTGATTTATATTGTGATGACCGTGTTGGAAGTTGTTTTTTTACTGTGCGGCGGAATGCCGTTGTACGACAGCATGGTACATGCTTTTGGAACGGCGGGAACAGGAGGCTTTGGAATCAAAGCGAGCAGCCTTGCCGGATACAGCCCGTATTTGCAGTGGGTGATCGCCGTTTTTATGTTGCTGTTCGGCATTAATTTTAATATCTACTATTTGGTTTTGATCCGCCGGTTTCGTTCTGTTTTTCGCAGTACAGAAATGTGGAGTTACATCGGTTTGGTTGTCCTTTCGATTTCGGCAATTACCGTTAACATTTATCCTGTGTCTCAGAGCTTTTCGGAAGCATTGAGATTGTCGGCTTTTCAGGTGTCCTCGGTTATTACAACGACCGGATATGCTACGGCTGATTTTAATCTCTGGCCCGAAATGTCTAAAGGAATTTTGTTGTTTTTGATGTTTATCGGAGGATGCGCCGGCTCAACAGCAGGCGGACTGAAGGTCTCGCGAGTGGTGATTTTGCTGAAGATGATCCGCAGAGAGCTCAACCGGATGCTCCACCCGCGTTCTGTCAGCGTGGTGAAATTTGAGGGCAAGCAGGTTGACGAAGCGACGCTGAACAGTGTGAGTATTTATTTTGTACTGTACATTATTTGTTTCTGTGCCGTATTCTTTATATTGTGTTTTGAACCGTTTGATTTTGCAACGAATTTCAGCGCAACGGCAGCCTGTTTTAATAATGTGGGACCGGGTTTTGGAGCAGTGGGCCCGGCGGCAAGCTATCAAGGATATTCGGCTCTGTCAAAAACGGTGCTGTCTATTGCGATGCTGCTTGGCCGTCTGGAAATATTTCCGCTGTTGCTTGCATTTTCTCCCTCTACGTGGGCAAAAAAATAACAGATGGCTGTAAGTCTATCGGGATTTATTTTTTACAAGAGTGTTTTTAGGGACACTCTTGTTTTTCAAAACATGATTTTCATAGATGAGAGGACTGAACTGCCTTGAAATACCTGCTTAAAAACCTGAAAAAATACAGAAAAGAAAGCATTTTGGCACCATTGTTTAAGATGCTGGAGGCGCTGTTTGATCTGTTCGTTCCTCTCGTGGTGCAGGATATCATCAATGTGGGGATCAGAGATCATAATACCGTCTATATTTTACAGCGCTGCGGCCTGATGGTGGGTTTGGCAGTCGTTGGATTGGTATGCAGTATCACAGCACAGTATTTCTCTGCTCGGGCGGCAGTCGGATGCGCCACCGGACTAAGACATCATCTGTTTTCCCATATTCAGACGTTGAATTTTTCTGAAATGGATCGGATAGGTTCCAGCACGCTGATTACTCGTATGACCAGTGATATTAATCAGGTGCAGAACGGATTGAATATGTTTCTGAGGTTGTTTCTGCGCAGCCCGTTTATTGTTTTCGGTGCCATGATAATGGCTTTTACGATTCATCCCCGCATCGCTTTCGTATTTGCGGTTGTGATTCCGGTTTTGTTTGTGATTATATTCATTATCATGAAATGGACGTCTCCTCTGTATAAAAAAGTACAGACTAAACTGGATGGTGTGTTGGGTATCACCCGCGAAAATCTTTCCGGGGTGCGGGTAATCCGCGCTTTTAATAAAGAAGAATCCGAAACAGATCACTTTCATGAATCCAACGAACAACTGAACAAAGCCCAGCTACATGTCGGACGGATATCGGGGCTGATGAATCCGTTAACTTATACGGCAGTCAACCTGGGGATCATCGCTATTCTATATATGAGCGGCAAAGAAGTTAACAACGGCAGCTTAATGTATGGCGGCGTCATAGCATTGATCAACTATGCGAGTCAGATTTTGGTGGAACTCATCAAATTCGCAAATACAGTGGTATTGCTCAGTCGAGCCTCAGCAAGCTTAAACCGCTTAGAAACGGTAATGGATACCAAGCCGTCTATGATTTTTCCTGATCGGCAGGCTACGGCTTCGATCAGCGAGGAGGCGGTTCGGTTTAATCATGTTAGTCTTAGATATCAAGGCGCAGGAGAAGAAAGTCTGACGGATATTTCTTTCTGTGCCATGCGGGGACAGACTATTGGCGTGATCGGCGGCACCGGCAGCGGAAAGACAAGCTTGGTCAGTTTGATTTCACGGTTTTATGACGCAACCGACGGTCAAGTGAAATTGCTGGGTAAACCGATAACGGATTGGACGAAAGAAGAACTTCGCAGTTATGTGGGAGTGGTTATGCAACGGGCGCAGCTATTTACCGGTACGATTCGCTCTAATTTGCAGTGGGGAAAGCCTGATGCTACCGATAAGCAGCTTGAAAAAGCGTTAGAAACAGCACAGGCGCTGGATTTTGTGCGCAAAAAGCCTTTGGGGTTGGACGAGCCTGTGGAACAGGGCGGACGAAACTTCTCCGGCGGACAGCGCCAGCGTCTGACCATAGCCAGAGCATTGGTAAAAGAGCCGAAGATTTTGATTCTGGACGACAGCGCCAGCGCATTGGATTTTGCTACCGACGCCGCACTGCGCAAGGCATTGCGCAAGTTGCCCGATGATATTACCGTGTTTATTGTTTCTCAGCGAACCTCCAGCCTGCAGCACGCAGACCGGATTTTAGTGTTGGAGGACGGCTGTTTGGTAGGATGCGGTTCGCATGACGATTTGCTGAATGAGTGTCAGGTATATCGGGAAATTTATGAGAGTCAATTCCAATAATCTCATACCGCACAGGTGATGACAGATAAAATACAGGTTTTAAGAAAGAGAGCAGATGAGAATGTCCTCCAAGCAAGAAAACAGATTGAGTCGTAAGGAGAGCCGCAGGACAATGCGTCGTGTATTGCATTTTATCCGACCCTATCTTATCTTTGTAATAACAGGTTTGTTATGCACTGTTGTCAGTGTGGTGACGCAACTGCTGGTTCCCATCTTTTGCGGAGATGCGATCGATGCGATGATCGGCGCCGGCAGAGTGGATTTTGCAAGTGTTGTTCGCATTGTTTTGGCAATTGCGGTGGCAACAGGAATCACAGCAGCGGCGCAATGGGTATTGTCAGTTTGTAATAACCGAATCATTTTCGGCGTTTCCCGTGATTTGCGAAATGCGGCAATTGGAAAGATCCAGACATTGCCGCTTTCCTATCTGGACGTGCATCCTTCGGGAGACTTGGTCAGCCGCATCATTGCCGATGTTGATACTTTCGCGGATGGACTGCTGATGGGCTTTACCCAACTGTTTACCGGTGTTTTGACGATCTTGGGCACACTGGGCTTTATGATAACCGTTAACCTGCCGATTACCCTGGTGGTTGTTTGCTTGACGCCGCTCAGTTTATTTGCGGCAAGTTTTATTGCCCGTCATACCTATCGCCATTTCCAAAGACAGACAGCAGTGCGCGGGGAGCAAACGGCATTTGTGAATGAAATGATTGAAGGTCAGAAGGTGGTGCAGGCGTTCGGACACGAAACCGAAAGCCTTGATGCTTTTGATGAAGTGAATAAACGTTTACAGCGTGCCAGTATGAAAGCGGTATTCTTTTCCAGCTTGACCAATCCTTGTACTCGATTCGTCAACAGTATGGTCTATGTCGGGGTAGGATTGTCGGGTGCATTGTTTGCCATCGCAGGCGGCATCAGCGTAGGACAGCTGAGCGTATTTTTGAGCTATGCCAATCAATATGCCAAGCCGTTTAATGAAATTTCCGGCGTAGTCACCGAATTGCAGAATGCATTGGCCTGCGCCGCACGGATATTTCAGTTGTTGGATGAGCAGAGCCAAACAGCAGATTCTGAACAGGCTGTCATTTTAGAAAGCGACGGACGGGTGGATTTGAATAAAGTTTCGTTCCGTTACGTTCCGGAGCGCCCTCTGATAGAGGATTTTACCTTAGAAGTAAAACCGGGACAGCGGATTGCACTTGTCGGACCTACCGGATGCGGTAAAACGACTTTAATCAACCTGCTTATGCGGTTTTACGATGTGGACAGCGGCAGCATTAAGGTGTCCGGAAAAGATATCCGTGATGTGACTCGCGCTTCTTTACGGCGCAACTACGGTATGGTCTTGCAGGACACCTGGCTCAAAGCCGGTACGATTCGGGAAAATATTTCCTATGGCAAACCGGATGCCACCGAAGAAGAAATTGTTGCCGCGGCGAAAGCTGCTCACGCTGACAGTTATATCAGACGTTTGCCGCAGGGATATGATACTGTCATTGCTGAGGATGGCGGAAATATCAGCCAGGGGCAGAAACAGCTTTTATGTATCGCCCGGGTGATGCTTTGCTTGCCGCCGATGCTGATTTTAGATGAAGCGACCAGCAGCATTGACACCCGGACCGAAATAAAAATTCAGTCCGCCTTTGCCAGAATGATGGAGGGAAGAACCAGCTTTATTGTAGCGCATCGTCTTTCCACCATTCGTGAGGCAAATGTTATTTTGGTGATGAACGACGGGCATATCGTAGAGCAGGGAGATCATCAGTCCTTAATGAATCAGAATGGATTTTATGCGAGACTCTATAACAGTCAGTTTGACGGAACAACTTAGACTTAAGGCACGCTGAAATTTCAGCGTGCCTCAGTCTGTCGAAAAACTATAAGTTATAAAGGACTACAATTTATAGCTTGTCTACAGTCTGGATATTATGTTGATTTTCTGAAATAATAACAGCGATATCGTCTGTGGCAGATGCAAAGTAAAAGAAAGAAGGGAATGTTTGTCTGTATGAGTGGATTCATAAAGGATTGTCAGCCGGCATCGATGTTTCGGTATTTTGAGCAAATCAGTGCAATTCCGCGAGGCTCCGGCAACGAAAAGGCGGTTAGTGATTTCCTTTGCCGGTTTGCACGGAAAAAGGGACTGGACTGTTATCAGGATGATTTGTATAACGTGATTATTAAAAAGCCGGGAAGTGCAGGCGCTAAGTCGCAGCCGGCTGTTATGCTGCAGGGGCATCTTGACATGGTTTGTGAAAAGAATGGTGATTGTCCGCACGATTTTGAACATGATGGATTACAGTTGCTTGTGAAGGACGGTTTCCTATCGGCAAAGGATACAACCCTTGGCGGAGATAACGGGATAGCAGTTGCACTGATGATGGCTTTGCTGGATGATGATACTCTTGTACATCCGCCTCTCGAGTGTGTTTTTACGGTGCAGGAGGAGGTCGGTTTGATTGGAGCCGCTTCGCTTGACGGGAGCTTGTTATCAGCTGAGACAATGATCAATCTTGACTCAGAAGAAGAAGGAGTTGCGACGGTTAGCTGTGCCGGTGGTTTGCGAATGCAGTTTGACAGACAAGCAAAGTGGCAAAGTAGTACCGGGAGAAGCGGGCTTCTGATTAAAATCAGCGGTCTCCCCGGCGGACATTCGGGAATCGATATCGATAAGGAACGTACCAATGCCAATAAATTAATGGGGCGTGTGTTAGCGTCCTTTCCTGATCCGTTTGATATTGCTTATATGAAGGGCGGCAACAAAGATAATGCTATTCCGCGGGAGGCAGAGGCGCTGATTGCTTTTGACAGTAAGGATGCTGAAAATCGGGCGGAGCATGTTTTGGATTCTATGCTTGTTGACCTAAGCACAGAAATTTGTCCCGCAGAGCCGGAGTTTGCTTTAAAATGGGAAGCAGCTTTGCTTCCGGCGCGTTTGATGGATCGAGATACCGCCGCCGCACTGGTACAACTGTTATATTTATCTCCGAACGGAGTGCTCAGCCGAAACAGAAAGCAGGGTGGGTTTGTTGTAACTTCCTCTAATTTGGGTGTGGTTCGTATGACTGAATCGGGGGTGCAGGCGGTGTTCTCTCCGCGCAGCTCTTCTGCTTCCTTGCAGGCGGAAATAAAACAACGTTTTTCGATGCTTGGCAAGTTATTAGGCTTTACCGTTTCTTGTCACGGGGAATATCCGGGCTGGGATTATGCGGAACATTCGGCGGTACGTGATTATTTGGAGCGAAGCTATCAGGCGTTGTTTGGAAAAAAGCTGAAAATTGAAGCCATTCACGCAGGACTTGAATGCGGTTTGTTTCAGGCAAAGCTGTCCAATCTGGATGCTATCGCAATCGGACCGACGATTTTGGGATGTCATACGCCGCAGGAGCGATTGGATCTTGCTTCTTGTGAACGAACATGGTTGTTGGTTGTCGATGTGCTTCAAAGGATGGCGGAGCAACGATAGAACAGAGGAAAGCGCACTCTTTTATACAGTAAAATGTATGAAAGAGTGCGCTTGTTTCATTGATTATGCTTTTTACGATAATCCCGCGGTGTCATAGAAACCTGCTTTTTGAAAATTTTGGTGAAGTGGTTATAGTCAGGAATTCCCACTAGCTGTGAGATCATCGAAACCTGGTAATTCGTGGTTTTTAAAAGATGTTTTGCAAGATTGATTCTTTTATTGCGAACATATTCTGCAATCCCGATATTGTAAGTTTGACGAAATACCTGGTAAAGGGTAGAACGGCTGATTTTTAAATCTTCACACAAAGTTTCTACTGAAAGATTGCCGGAAAGATTTTGGGTGATATACTGTTCAATTCGGATAGCCAGATTGTTTTTGTCCAGTGAAATCAATTCTTCCAGCCATAGATAGCTGGCACATGCCTCCAGAATTTTTGATACCGCTTTAATCTGGGTTGAAGTAAAATGTTTTAGCTTCTGAAAAGCAGGAAGCAGCTGTTTGGGGTCAATATGGTATTCCGCCGCTTTTTCCCGGATGTATTCGAGGGAAACCGAGTCGTTTCGGTTCTCCAGAATTTGACCGAACATCACGTATCCGATTACGGAATGATCGTATTTTAAAGGGGCAACTGTTTCTAATAAACCGGCATGACACCGATAAGTATAAATAGATCGGGTATTTTTGCAAATTTGACAGCTTTCCCGGTCAGATTGATCGCAGCGGCTTTTTGCTGCCGGATTGGATTTGATAATTTTGCAAAAATCACAGAGCTCGGGAGGATAGCAGGCAATTTCCTGGAAATCGCCGTCAAAGATTGCCATTCTGATGTTGGTCAGTAAATAAAAGTCTGCCATTAATTCATATAGCTTTTCTGTATTTATTTTAATCATTATATTTTTGGAAAATCAGGGTGTTTTCGTTTTAGAAAACATCCTGATTTTCGTATTTTACCTCCTGCTTTTCGAAATGGTGCTTTCAAACGAATATTATGAACAAATTTACTATTTTCCAGACGTTTGTTACTTTTATTATATCATACATTTTCCTATAATAAAAGTAAAAATTGTGTATTTTTTTGGAGGGATTTCCAATGATTATCAGCGAAGTAAAAGCAGTCAGAGAAGAATACCAAAAGGCGAGAGAAAGAAGATGGGTACTGCCGTGTATCTGTACCGAAAATCTGACCACAACAGAGGCGATTTTAAAGGCAGCCAAGGATTATCAGCAAGAACATTCCGTTAAAAATATTCCTGTTATTATTGCCGCAACCTGTCTGTATGATCACAGAAGCCAGATTCCTAATTATACCCATACACGCGACTGGAAAACGGGCCTAAAGCTATTTACAAACGATATTAAAGCGTTGGCGGATGAAAATGGATATTATCGGGATTTGAATGTGATGATTCATCTGGATCACATTCAGCATGATTTAGACACCGAGCTTTTGGAGGGAGACCTTAGTGATTACGCCTCAATTTTGTATGATGCCTCAGGAGTTCCGTTTGAGGAAAACATTCGGAAAACGGCTGCATTTGTGGAAAAGCGGGGCGGTGACATTCTGGTGGAAGGTGCCTGCGATGAAATCGTGGATGCCACGGGAAATGTACATAACGAGCTGACTTCTCCGCAAAAAGCAAAAGAGTATGCCGAAAGAACGGGAGTCGATCTGATCGTAGCAAATCTCGGTACGGAGCATAGAGCAACTGGCAAGCAACTGCAGTATCATGGAGATGTTGCAAGAAGTATCAAGGCGGAAATCGGAGAAAAGATTGTCTTGCATGGTACTTCATCGGTGACCAATGAACAAGTCAGAGGCTTATTTGATGACGGTGTCATCAAGGTGAATGTATGGACTGCCTTGGAGAGAGACAGCGCTCCTGTACTATTTGAAGAGATGATAAAAAATGCCGTAAAAATTGCAGGCGTTGAAAAGGTGGAGGAATTAATTGCCGCCGGATATCTCACCGAAAAAGCAAAAGAGGCAGTGTCCAACAATATCGGATATTTTACAACGGTATTCCGTCAGGATGTCATTTATCGCAATATGGAAAAAATCGTAAAAGATTATTTTGATATGTGGTACAGATAGGAGGAAATACAGTGGCACTTCTTGGAATTGATGTAGGAACGACTGCAAGTAAGGCAATCGTATTTTCTGACGAAGGAAAACAGCTGGGCTATGCCTATCGGGAGTATCCGCCGTTTGAGAATACATATGAGACCAACGGGAATTTGCTTTGGGAAAACATGTGCGAGGTCATTGCCGACGCCGTCCGGCAGGCAGGGGAACGTGCGAAAGAGATCAAAGCGTTGGCCATTTCTTCTTTTGGGGAATCCTTTGTTCCGATTGATAAAGACGGAAATGTACTGATGAATACGGCGCTGTATATGAGCAGCTGCGGTACCGAACAGAGCAGGTGGCTGGAAACACATATCGGAAATGACCGGATCATGAAAGTGACCGGAGCAAAAATTCACCCGATGTATTCGCTGCCTAAGATGATGAATATCAAAGAGGAACACCCCGATATTTATCGAAAAGTCTACAAGTTTTTGCCAATCAGCTCCTTTTGTTCGTATAAGCTTTGCGGAGAGTGCAAGGCAGACTACTCTCTGGCGGCAAGAACGATGGCGTTTGATGTAGTAAATAAATGCTGGGATATCGAGCTACTGCAGCTTTCGGGAATGGATACGGACAAACTGCCTCAGCCGATCCCGACAGGAGAAAAGGTAGGAATCGTACTGCCCGAGGTGGCGAGATTCTTAGGACTTCCGCAAGGAGTCATTGTTGCGGCAGGAGGACATGATCAGGTTTGTGCGGCAATCGGTGCCGGTGTGCTCTCCACAGATGTAGCGATTGACGGAACGGGAACAGTGGAATGCATTACATCGGTCTTTGACAAACCGCAGCTGGAGGAATCGTTTTTAAATAACAATTTTGTTTGCGTACCCTACCCGGTAAAAGGAATGTACACCACCTATGCGTTTAACTTTACCGGCGGAGCAATCCTGAAATGGTATAAAGACACGTTGGGACGGTATGAGCAGCAGGTGGCAAAGGAGCAGGAAATCAGCGTTTACCGGTACTTAGATATGCAGGGTGCCAAAGAGCCTACCGGAATCATTGTCATTCCCCACTTTTCCGGAAGTGCGACTCCTGACATGAACGAACATGCAAAGGGCGCTTTTCTCGGAATCACAATGGATACCGATGCGCCGATGTTGTATCGGGCTTTGATAGAGGGCGTTACCTATGAAATGATGTACAATCTGGAAAAGCTGGAAGAGTTCGGCATTTCCATGTCGGTACTGCGCGCAGTAGGGGGCGGTTCCAAATCTCCGTATTGGCTACAGATGAAAGCGGATATTTTGGGAAAGGCCATTATTCCGCTTGACTTAGATGAAGCAGGGATTGCAGGAACAGCGATGCTTTCCGGTGTTTGCTGCGGTGTTTATCAAAGCTTAGAAGAGGCAGAAAAGCTTTTTGTGAAAAAGAAACAGCCCTATGAGCCGAATATGGAACTCCATCAGGCTTATTTAAAGCATTATCAAAGGTTTAAAATGGTTCGGCAGATGATTGCCGATGTGTTTCGATAAAACAATGAAAAAGGAAAGGTGATTGATATGAGTAAAATGACATTTGCGCTTTATTTCGGAAACAGAGGATTTATGCCGGCAGAGCTTATCGAGGGAGCACGGGAAGACATGATAAAGGCTGTCACCGATGCAGGATATGATTATATCATTATGGATAAGAGCGCTACCCGTTACGGAGCGGTTGAAACCCGTGACGAAGGCAGAGCGTACGCGAAATGGCTGAAATCCCATGAGGGCGAGTATGACGGCGTGATTCTTTGTATGCCCATTTTTATAGATGAAAACGGTGCAATTGCTGCATTACAGGATGCAGGTGTGCCGATTTTAATGCAGGCATATCCGGACGAAATCGGGAAAATGGATTTTAAGCACAGGAGAGATGCCTATTGCGGAAAATTCTCGGTTACCGATGTTTTTGAACAATATCGTGTACCTTATACTGTGATGAAGCCGCACGTTGTTCATCCCCTGACCAAAGAGTTTGCCGAAAATCTGCATGAGTTCGCCGGGGTTTGCCGTGTTGTAAGCGGTATAAAAAGATTTTCTATCGGTTGTATCGGCGCTCGCACCACTGCTTTTAAGACGGTTCGGTTTGATGAGGTTACTATGCAGCGTCACGGCATCAATGTAGAAAGTTTTGATTTGTCCGAGCTGTTCGAGTTTGTTCGCGCCAAGGCTGACAATGATGAAAAGGTGATTGCCAAGAAAGCGGCACTGGAGAAATACACCGATTTTTCTCATGTTCCTGAAGAGAAAAAAATGATGCTTTCTAAAATCAGCGTGGTGATTGATGAATACATTGAAACCTATCATCTTGATGCCATCGCGCTCCGTTGTTGGAACGAAATGGAAACCTATCTGCGCGTCTGTCCCTGTGTTCTGTTGAGCGAGCTGAATGACCGCGGCATTACGGCTTCCTGTGAAATTGATATGTGCTCTGCAATCACAATGCGGGCGCTGTCCCTGGCAACAGAGGGACCTGCGGCTTGCCTTGACTGGAACAATAATTACGGAGATGATCCGGATAAGGTGATTTTGTTCCATTGCGGTTCTACCGCCCAAAAGCTGATGAAGGAACAGGGAACAGTTACCTCTCACAAGATGTTTGACAAAGGGGATCCCGGCAGCGGCTGGGGTACCAATGAAGGCAGAATTGCATCCTTCCCTATGACTTTCTCCAATTGCAAAACCGAGGATGGCAAAATTACGATTTACTTTAGTGAAGGCGAATTTACCGACGACGATATCGAAAAAGAATTTTTCGGGTGCGGCGGTGTAGCTAAGATTGATCATTTGCAGGATAAGCTGATTAAGCTGGCACGTGGTGGCTTTAAGCATCACACCACCGTTGCAAACGGTCACGTGAAAGCTGTTTTAGAGGAAGCATTCAAGTATTACCTTGGTTACGATGTGGTAAGCATAGAGGATTAAACCAAAAACAGGTTGACTTGACGGAAAATTTGTTTTATAATGTTTTTAGAAATATCCTGACATGAAGACCGGTAATTTTACCGTCCGGGTGAAAGGTGCTGAATGAATGTACTGTATTGTTTTTTGCTGAATGAAACGGTAAAAACAATACTGCGGATTACTGCACCTTTTCCGGTGCAGTAATTTTTTTGTAAAGGATAAGAACACAGGAAAGGAACGGAAAGGCTTATGGAAACACGGATCGCAGTAATGGGAATTATTGTGGAGAATATCAACTCGGTGGAAGAACTGAATCGGCTTTTACACCAGTCCGGGAAATACATTATCGGCAGAATGGGATTGCCGTATCGAGACAAAAAGGTGCATATTGTCAGCATTGCCATTGATGCGCCGCAGGATGTTATTTCGGCACTGTCGGGAAAAATCGGCAAACTGGACGGAGTCAGCGTCAAAACAGCTTATTCCAATGTGATAACTCATGAATAAAGAATTGCTGTCAGTAATCGACAAATTGCAGAATGAGCGTTCTCTTGCTCTTCCCGAATATGAATATTTGATTGAGCAGTATACGGGGGAAACAGCTCGGATACTTGCCGAGCGGGCGGTTGCGGCTCGCAGGCAAATATATGGCAATGCCGTATATATCAGAGGACTCATTGAGATCAGCAATATCTGTAAAAATGATTGTCTGTATTGCGGTATCCGTCGGAGCAACCCGTCTTGTGACCGATATCGCTTAACAGAAGAACAGATTATGGATTGCTGTGACGAAGGCTATGCATTGGGGTTTCGTACCTTCGTGTTGCAGGGAGGGGAAGATGGATTTTTTACCGATGAGGCAGTGTGCGATATCATCGGCAGGATCAAAAGCAGATATCCGGATTGCGCAGTAACCCTCTCCCTCGGAGAAAGAAGCAGAGAAAGCTATCAAAAAATGTATGATGCGGGAGCGGATCGGTATTTGCTTCGGCATGAAACCGCTGACCCGAAGCACTATGCAATGCTACATCCGGAGAATATGTCCTTTGAGCATCGCATGCAGTGCCTGCGGGATTTAAAAAAAATCGGCTTTCAGACCGGATGCGGCTTTATGGTGGGATCTCCTTATCAGACGGTGTCCTCTTTGGCATCGGATTTAAAATTTGTGGAAGCGTTTCATCCCGATATGTGCGGAATAGGCCCTTTTATTCCCCACAAGGATACGCCGTTTCGGAGTATGCCTGCGGGAACAATGCAGCTCACTTGTTATCTGTTATCGATCATCCGGCTGATACAGCCGAACATCCTTCTGCCGGCTACGACCGCCCTCGGCACCATTGACCCGAAGGGGCGGGAAAAGGGTATCTTATCGGGAGCTAATGTCGTTATGCCGAATTTGTCACCGGTGTCGGTGCGAAAAAAATACGAGTTGTATGACGATAAAATTTGTACGGGGGAGGAAGCTGCACAATGTAAGAATTGTCTTGCGCTTCGTATGAAGTCAATCGGATACGAAGTGGTGACGGACAGAGGGGACATCAAATAAACATCTGAATGGGAAGAATGATCTGACCAAAAGAGAAAGGAATCATGAAAAATGACAATTTACAATCCAAAATCATTAAAAGCGGAGGAGTTTATCAACGACGCTGAAATCAGAGAAACTTTGGCTTATGCAGAGAAAAATAAAGGTAACGCAGCACTCATTGATGAAATACTGGAAAAAGCACGGCCTCGGAAAACCGAAACGGGTACGGTCTGCCGCGGTTTATCCCATCGGGAAGCGTCGGTTTTGCTTGCCTGTGAGATTCCCGAAAAAGTACAGGAAATCTATCGCTTGGCAGAAGAAATCAAACTTGCTTTTTACGGCAATCGTATTGTGATGTTTGCGCCGCTTTATCTTTCCAATTATTGTGTGAACGGATGCCTGTATTGTCCGTATCATCTCAAAAACAAGCACATTACCCGAAAAAAGCTGACACAAGAGGAAGTTTCCAGAGAGGTTACGGCACTTCAGGATATGGGGCATAAGCGTCTTGCGATTGAAGCGGGGGAAGATCCGGTTAATAATCCGATTGAATATATTTTGGAGTGTATACATACGATTTATGGCGTCAATCATAAAAACGGAGCCATTCGTCGTGTCAATGTTAACATTGCCGCAACCACGGTGGAAAATTACCGTTTGCTGAAAGAGGCAGGAATCGGAACTTATATTTTGTTTCAGGAAACCTACCATAAAGAAAGCTATTTACAGCTTCACCCGACAGGACCGAAGCACGATTATGATTATCACACCGAGGCGATGGATCGCGCGATGGAGGGCGGCATTGATGATGTGGGGCTGGGTGTTCTTTTCGGTCTGGAGATGTATAAGTATGAGTTTGCAGGTTTGCTGATGCACGCGGAACATCTTGAGGCGGTGCACGGTGTCGGCCCGCATACCATCAGCGTGCCTCGTGTTAAGCATGCTGATGATATTGATCCCGATGTATTTGATAATTCGATTCCGGATGAAATGTTTGAAAAAATTATTGCCTGCATCCGTCTTGCAGTGCCGTATACCGGCATGATTATCTCGACAAGAGAATCGCAGGAGGTCAGAGAACGGGCGCTGAAGCTCGGTATTTCTCAGGTGAGCGGCGCTTCACGCACTTCGGTCGGCGGATATACCGAGAAAGAACGCCCCCATGACTCCGAGCAGTTCGATGTATCTGATCAGCGCACGCTGGATGAAGTGGTGCGCTGGCTGATGGAAACCGGACACATTCCTTCTTTTTGCACAGCATGTTATCGGGAAGGCAGAACCGGCGATCGCTTTATTAGTCTTTGCAAAAACGGACAGATTCTGAACTGCTGCCATCCCAATGCGCTGATGACTTTGACGGAATACCTTGTGGATTATGCGGAAGAAGAAACGAAACAGATTGGTTTTGCGTTAGTCGAACAGGAGCTTGCCAAAATACCGAAAGAGAAAGTGCGTGAAATTGCGCGCAGAAACATTGAAGATATAAAAAAATCCAATCGCCGCGATTTTAGATTTTAGGCTGTATCATTTCCTTGTTCAGAGAAAGAAAAGGTGCGCAAAATTAATTTATCGCATCAGAGATTCAAAGGATGACAGGCAAAAACAAAAAGGAATGGTGATTTTTATGGGACTCAATGATACTGTCTCGGCGGAGAGGGTGCATATCGGCTTTTTCGGATTGCGAAATGCCGGAAAATCCAGCGTGGTAAACGCTGTTACCGGTCAGGATTTGGCGCTTGTCTCGGATGTCAAAGGGACGACGACCGATCCGGTTAAAAAGGCGATGGAATTGCTGCCGCTCGGACCGGTGGTAATTGTGGATACGCCCGGTATTGACGATGAGGGCGAGATCGGGAAAATGCGTGTGGAACGGGCAAAAAAGGTGCTTCGGTATACCGACATTGCGGTGCTTGTTGTAGATGCCGTTAAAGGAATTACTGCAGTGGAGGAAGAATTGATCTCGGTCTTTCACGAGAAAAAAATTCGTTATGTTGTGGCATTTAATAAGAGCGATCTTCTTGACTCTGTGCCTCAGCCGGGGTATAATAAAATATATATTAGTGCAAAGACAAACAGAAACATCAATGAGCTGAAAGAAATGCTTGCGCATCTTATAAAGTCCGAGACAGAAGATAAGCATCTGGTTGCCGACCTGATCGGCCAAGGAGAGCTTGCGGTTCTCGTTGTTCCGATTGATTCTGCGGCACCTAAGGGACGCTTGATTTTGCCGCAGCAGCAGACGATACGGGAAATCCTGGAATGCGGATCGAGCGCTGTTGTAACACGGGAACATGAGCTTGCCCAAACGCTGAAATCTCTGTCGAAAAAGCCAAGGCTGGTCATTACCGATTCCCAGGCGTTTGAAAAGGTTTCGCAGATTACGCCGGAGAATATCATGCTTACCTCATTTTCTATTCTCTTTGCACGGTATAAAGGGAATTTAACGGCTGCCGTACATGGCGCGGCTCAGCTCGACCGCCTGAAGGACGGGGATACGGTGTTGATTTCGGAAGGATGCACCCATCATCGTCAATGTGAAGATATCGGTACGGTGAAAATGCCCGCATGGATCAAAAATTATACCGGGAAGAATATTCGGTTTGCCTTTACATCGGGCACCGAGTTCCCCGAGGATCTTTCTGAATACGCGCTGGTGATTCACTGCGGCGGTTGTATGCTTAATGAAAGAGAGATGCAGTTTCGGGGAAGGCATGCCGCACAGCAGGAGGTGCCTATGACCAACTATGGTATTGCCATCGCGCAAATGCACGGAATTTTGCGGCGAAGTCTTGCTCCGTTTCCGGATGTTTTGAAAGAACTGGAGCCTTAAAATCCCCAAAGTAAAATGTTATCGGAAAAGAGGAAAATGGAATGGATGTTACAAAAGAAATACGGTATGTCGGTGTAAATGATCACGAGATTGATCTGTTTGAAGGTCAGTATCAGGTAGAAAACGGCATGTCCTATAATTCTTATATCATCATAGATGACAAAATTGCCGTTTTCGACACGGTAGATGCAAGGTTTACAGAACAATGGTTTGATAACATCGAGAAAACATTGGGGGCGCGCACGCCGGACTATCTGATTGTACAGCATATGGAGCCGGATCATTCTGCCAATATTGCGAATTTTATCAGCAAATATCCTAATATAAAAATTGTTGCATCTGCGAAGGCTTTTACGATGATGAAACAGTTTTTCGGTACGGATTTCATCGATCACCAGCTTCCGGTCGGTGAGGGAGATACCCTTGCGCTTGGAAAACACACGCTTACTTTTATTACTGCTCCGATGGTTCACTGGCCGGAGGTTATCGTAACTTATGACAGCTATGATAAGGTGCTGTTTTCCGCCGATAGCTTTGGAAAGTTCGGAGCGCTGGATGTCGAAGAAGATTGGGCATGCGAGGCGCGCAGGTACTATATCGGTATTGTCGGAAAGTATGGGGCGCAGGTACAAGCTCTTTTGAAAAAAACAGCCGCGTTGAACATTCAAATGATTTGTCCGCTGCACGGTCCGGTGCTCCGTGAAAATATTGACTATTATATGGACTTGTACCATACATGGTCTTCTTACCGTGCGGAAACAGAGGGCGTTGTTATTGCCTACACTTCAATATACGGTCATACGAAAAAAGCGGTAGAGGAACTTGCTGCCAAGCTGCAGGCAAAGGGCTGCCCACAGGTGGTTACCTATGACCTGGCGAGATGTGACATGGCGGAAGCGGTTGAGGATGCTTTCCGTTACAGCAAATTAGTGCTTGCCACCACAACCTATAATGCAGGGATATTTCCTTTTATGCGCGAATTTATGGAACATCTGACCGAGCGGAATTATCAAAACCGCGTTGTAGGGCTGATTGAAAACGGTTCATGGGCTCCGCTTGCTGCTAAGGTTATGAAACAAATGCTGGAAGGATCAAAAAATATTACTTTTACTGATACTGTTGTGCATATAAAATCTGCGCTGAACGATGCTTCTTCTTCCGAACTTGATGCGTTGTCGGACGAGCTTTGCCGGGACTTTTAAGCCGGTTTTATTTTCAGAGAGCAGAGGCAATTATAGCATGATATTGCCGTAAAATCAGATGCCGGGGGCGCTTTGACGAGGGAAGTGTTCTTCGGCATTCGTTTTATCGTCAATCACTTTTCAAATGAATGGAAGACAGAGAAAATCTTTACTGTTTCTTAACCGGTTTTATGATAGAATCATAATAGGGGGATTTCGGTATGAAAAGCACGAAAAATCCGATAAAGGATACTTTATTGTCGTTTTTTATACTTACTGTTTCATTTGCACTGAGTTTAATGATTCAGCAGTTTTGTCATACACAATCTCTCATTCCTATTGTGTTCGTTTTGGCGGTTTTTTTGATTTCGCTGACCACATGGGGTTATGCATATGGCATTATATCCTCTTTAATCAGCGTACTAGCGGTTAATTATGCTTTCACGTTTCCGTTTTTTAAGTTTAATTTTACAATACCGGAGAATCTTTTTTCTGCTGTCATCATGTTGATTGTTACCATTATAACCAGCGCCTTGACAACCAAGATCATACGACAGGAAAAAGTAAAAGTGGAAAGTGAAAAAGAGATCATGCGTGCAAACCTGCTTCGTGCGGTATCGCATGATTTGCGGACGCCGCTTACAAGTATTTACGGTTCTTGCTCTGCCATCATAGAGAATTATGACAGACTTTCCAAAGAGCAGCATTTGAAGCTGCTCGGCGAAATGAGTGAGGATGCGGAATGGTTAATACAGATGGTGGAAAATCTTTTGTCGGTTACTCGGATTGACGGGCAAAAAATTAATGTCGTAAAAACACCGACTGTGCTTGAAGAATTGATTGATGCCGTTGTGGTCAAGTTTCATAAAAGATATCCAAAGCAGGATATTAGGGTTGAAATCCCGGATGATTTTATCAGTATTCCGATGGATGCGATGCTCATTCAGCAGGTAATTGTAAATATTCTTGAAAATGCAGTACAGCATGCACAAGGAATGCGGGAACTTTCTCTGAAGGTGTTTACAGCAGGGAATCATGCCGTTTTTGAAATTGCGGATGACGGATGCGGTATTCCTCCGGAACGATTGGAGGACCTTTTTACCGGATACCTGGAAACAAAAGGTGCTTCAGCGGATCATAAAAAGCATAATATGGGGATCGGATTGTCTGTCTGTGCGACGATCATTAAGGCGCACGGAGGAACTATCTGCGCCGAAAATCGCAAATCGGGGGGCGCTGTTTTTCGATTCTCATTGGATTTGGAGGACTCGGAAGATGAGTAATAAATATAAAATCCTGGTTGTCGAAGACGAGCCGAAAATTCGAAGTTTCATGGGTACTATTCTGGAAACAAACGGATATAAGGTTGTGACGGCAGATACCTGTAATCAGGGAATATTGATGTTTTTTTCTCATTGTCCGGATTTGATAGTTTTGGATCTTGGTTTGCCGGATATGGACGGACTTGAATTTATTAAAACAGCGAGAGAATCCTCCGCTGTACCGATTATTGTATTGTCCGCGCGAACTGCAGAAGAGGATAAAGTGTCTGCGCTCGATCTTGGAGCAAATGATTATATCACAAAACCGTTCGGTACAGCGGAATTATTGGCAAGGGTACGTGCTGCTTTGCGTAATAATCGTTACAGTACGGGGCAGGGAATGCTTCCGGGAGGAGTGTTCAACACCGGCGATATGAAGATTAATTACGATCAGCGCAAAGTTTATATCGGTGAACAGGAAATGAAACTGACTCAAACGGAATATAATATTTTGGCATTGTTTTCTGAACATGCGGGCAAGGTGCTGACATACGCTTTTATAATACGGACAATTTGGGGAACTACGGACTCCGGAAGTGTCAAAAAACTTCAGGTCAATATGGCGAACATAAGAAAAAAACTCGGTTTAAAACCGGGGGACAATAAATATTTTTCAAACGAACTTGGCGTAGGGTATCGAATGAATGATACAAATGAATGATACAAATGAATGAGGAAATATCATGCTGAAATTGATAAAAAGGCAATCGCCGGGGCGGATTATTGCACTTGGTTTTGCGTTGGTGATTTTGATTGGCTCCATTTTATTGATCCTTCCGTGCAGTGTGCAAGATGGTGTTACGGTCAGATATATTGATGCTCTGTATACTTCTACCAGTGCTGTTTGTGTTACAGGTCTGATTGCAATAGATGCGGGAGACACCTTTACGGCGGTAGGACAGTTTTTTCTTGCGGCTCTGATTCAAGTCGGAGGTCTTGGCGTTACCGCTGTCGGCGCGGGGATTATTCTGGCAATGGGCAAAAGAGTAAATTTGAAAGAAAGAAATTTAATTCGTGAAGCGATGAACTTGAATTCAGGAAAGGGACTTGTTAATTTTGTAAAATCTATTTTCCTGACAACAGTGATTTTTGAGCTGACGGGGGCGCTTCTCAGTTTTACTGTTTTTGTGCGCGATTATCCGCCGTTAGAAGCACTGGGTATCAGTCTGTTTCATTCGGTGGCAGCATTTAATAATTCCGGCTTTGATATACTCGGTAATTATCAAAATTTGATTCCTTATCGTGATAATGTGATGTTAAATTTGGTTACCTGCGGATTAATTATATTCGGCGGTATCGGATTTTTGGTAATTCGGGAACTCTGGACAACAAGATTGTGCTGGCGCAAGCTGTCTATGCACGCCAAAGTGGTTTTGAGTGTCAGTGCAGCTTTGATTATTACAGGAACTGTGTTGTTGAAATTGACAGAGAATGTTACTTGGCTGGGAGCTTTTTTTCAGAGCGTGTCTGCCAGAACAGCCGGTTTTTCTACTTATCCGCTTCGGACTTTCTCGACACCCGGTTTGTTGGTGTTAGTTGTTTTAATGTTCATCGGTGCTTCTCCGGGATCCACGGGCGGCGGCATCAAAACCAGCACTTTTTTTGTGCTTTTACAGGGGATAAAAACAGCGGCGACCAATAAAACGGGAAAGGCTTTTCACTATTCGGTTCCCCGGGATGCGTTCCGCAAAGCGGCAATTATCACTATCCTTTCCATTTCAGTTGTTATAACCGGTGTTTATTTGATGGCTGTGATGGAACCTGATTTTTCCTTAACGGATATTTTATTTGAAGTAACCAGTGCCTTTGGTACGGTTGGTTTGTCTACCGGGATTACACCGGATTTGTGTGACGGCAGCAAGCTGCTGTCTATTGCAATTATGTATATCGGACGGCTGGGACCATTGACGGTTGCTTCTTTGTGGTATTTCACAATGGGGGAGCGAATCAGCTACCCGGAAGGTAATATTGCAATCGGTTAATTTTGTGTTTTCCTTATTTCTTTTTGTCTATGAATAAAAACAAACTTCCAAAAGGAATGGTAATAAATATGTTTCGTAAACGAAAAAATGAAAATATGGCATATGGCGTGATTGGTCTGGGACGATTCGGATATGCTCTTGCGACCGAGCTTGCCGGATCGGGTGCAGAGTTACTTGTTATTGATAAAGATGAGGATAAAGTACGGGAAATACGGGAGTACACTGAAAACGCGGTTGTCGTTAACACACTTGATAAAAAGACGCTTACTGAAACCGGCATACAAAATTGTGATGTTGCTATTGTATGTATCGGAGAAAATATGGAATCCTCTATTCTCACTACTTTAAATCTGGTTGCAATAGGGATTCCGTTGGTAATTGCCAAAGCAACCAGCGCAGAGCATGGAGAAATATTGGAAAAACTCGGCGCAGAGGTTGTATATCCGGAACGGGATATGGCAATTCGGTTAGCAAGCCGGCTGGAAACCACACGAGTGCTCGATTTTATGCAGTTGAGCGAACGAATTACCATCTCTAAACTGATTATACCAAATCAATTTATCGGCAAAAGTATTTTGGAAATAAACTTGCGTTCACGCTTTGGATTAAATATTATTGCGATAGAAAACGACGGTACGGTGATTGAAAATATTAAACCGGATTATGTATTCCGGGAACACGACACACTGTTTGTATCAGGGAGCAAAGAGGGATTGCTGCGTCTTTCAGAATGGGCTGAAAAAGAGTAAAGGTTGTACTTGATATAAAACCCGGAGTGATGCCAAGATGCTCATCTTCACTTTATGATTCCGGAATGATTTACAAAAAAGGTCTGGGAGTGTTTGCTTGAAAAAAAATAAGATCATACAGGGAATATTGTGGTTGTTAGAAGGTGTGATAGTCGGTTTCGGGGCAATTATGCCCGGTGTAAGCGGGGGAGCCTTGTGCGTCGCTTTTGGCATGTACAAGCCTTTGATCGGCATATTATCTGATCCGAAAACCAGCATCAAAAAGCACTGGAAAATGCTCGGCGTGTTTCTTTTGGGCGGAGCGATTGGTTTTATCGGTTTGTCCGGTGTTGCAGACTGGTTAATGTTGAAGAACAGTCAGGCAGTCACCTGTGCGTTTATCGGGTTCATTATCGGAACAGTTCCGGGGCTGTGGAACGACGCCGGAAAAAAAGGCAGAAAACTTTCTTCTTATGTTGCGATGATAGCGGGATTTGCGGTGATGCTGGGATTGTTATGGCTTTTAAAAAGTCAAAGCACCATTACCTTTCAAGCGAACATATGGGGATATCTGTTCTGCGGTATTATGTGGGGGCTCAGCCTTGTAATACCGGGCTTAAGCTCTTCTACTTTGCTTTTGTTTTTTGGATTGTATCAGCCAATGCTCGCCGGTATTGCAAAATTCTCTCCGAAGGTTCTCATTCCGCTTGCAATTGGTGTTGTATTATGCCTTTTCACGCTTCCGAAAGGGGTAGATGCCGCTTATAAAAGATTTTATTCGGTAATATCACATTGCATATTGGGAATTGTTGCGGCTACCACGGTAATGATTATCCCGTCTTTCCGGACCGGAACAATGAACATTATCATTTATATTGCGTGTATTATCGGAGGTGCGGTAACGTCCTATTTTCTCAGCCATGCATGCGAACGGTTAAAAAGCCGATCGGAATCATAATCCGATACAATAATCATTCATTCGGCTATCCTTTTATTTTCTTACCTATGGAGGTTATTCAATGGATCTGTCTTTTCAATATTTTTGGGCACAGCTCACCCAAAATCCGCTTTTGCTTTTGTCGGTAATATTGACACTGGGCGTCATTCTTGTAAACGGTTGGACAGACGCGCCAAATGCAATCGCGACCTGCGTTGTTACCAGATGTATGTCGGCAAGGGCGGCTATATTAATGGCGGCGGTATTTAATTTTTTGGGCGTTTTTCTAATGACCAAAATAAACGCTACCGTTGCTGAAACGATTACAAAAATGGTCGATTTCGGTACCAATTCTCATGAAGCGATTGTTGCTTTAAGTGCGGCGATGTTTGCGATAGTTACATGGGCCACATTGGCTTGGGTATTCGGTATTCCAACCAGTGAAAGTCATGCTTTAATTGCAGGACTTACCGGAAGTGCCATTGCCTTGCACGGTAGTCTGGCGGGTGTTAACGGTGGTGAATGGGTAAAGGTACTCTATGGTATCGTCATTTCTGTTGTTTTGGGATTTGGTTTGGGATGGCTCGTTTGCAAAATAGTTACCAAAATTTTTTACCATGCACAACGCCAAAAAACAGAACCTGTTTTTAAATTTGCACAGATATTCGGGGCGGCTTGTATGAGCTTTATGCATGGGGCTCAAGATGGTCAGAAATTTATGGGTGTTATATTATTGTGCGTATTCCTTTCCAACGGACAAACGCCGGAAGCGGTAGTTCCCCCGGAATGGTTGATGTTGATTTGCTCTTTGGTTATGGGACTTGGAACGGCCATAGGCGGCAAAAAAATCATTAAATCGGTTGGTATGGACATGGTTAAACTGGAAAAATACCAGGGGTTTTCAGCAGATATTGCAGCTTCCTTATCTCTTTTGTTTTGTTCGGTGTTTAGCCTCCCGGTTTCGACAACGCATGCAAAAACCACTTCCATTATGGGTGTAGGTGCTGTTAAGCGGTTAAAGGCTATCAATTTCTCGGTTGTTAAAGAGATGGGGCTTACTTGGATTTTAACTTTTCCGGGATGCGGGCTTATCGGATTTTTGATGACAAAGCTTTTTATATGGCTGTTTTAATGATTTACATGAAAAGACGGATTGTGACGATTGACACCACAAAATATTGTTTTGCATGTTCCGTTTACTCTGTTTGTTTAAAGGGCGCGGGGTAAAACTACATATCCTGCAACACGGAGCAATTTTAATAAGGAATGGTGATTATTATGGCAAATAAAGCAGACAAATTTTATTTTGAGAATTTTATTGAAGCCGCTGAATACGGATGTAAAGCGGCAGATTATTTGGTGACATGTTTAACGGCATACGATCCGGCTCAGATTGAGAATATGCTGGAAACGATGCACGTTTTTGAGCATTCCGCCGATAAGAAAAAACATGAAATGTCTACTGCTCTTGCAAAAGCGTTTGTTACGCCGATCGACCGCGAAGATCTTGCGGAATTAAGCCAGAACATTGATGATGTTACAGACATGATTGAGGAAATCCTGCAAAGGTTCTATGTGAATCAGATTCAGTCGGTAGCACCGGAGGCAATCATGTTTGCGCAAAAAATTGCGGACTGTTGTGTTTTGATGAAAAACATGCTGATGGAATTTGAGCATTTTAAAAGAGCGGATCAACTCAGAACCATGATTATTGAATTGAATCATGCGGAGGAAGAATGCGACCGTTTTTATTTGGATGCAGTTATTGCGGTTCGAACACAGTGTAATGAGGTGCTCGATATTATCTCATGGCGTGAAATATACGATTACATGGAAAATTGTGTTGATGCTTGTGAGCGTGTGGCAGACTCAGTTGGAACGATTGTGATGAAAAACACCTGATATTATTTTAAGACTTGGACTGTTATGCGAAATTGTTTTTGCCTTTCGGTGCATATTGGTGTAACAAGTGCTGTATTGCAAAAGTAACGGAGCAGCCATCCTATGATGGCTGCTCCATTACTTTTGTAAATTTTATGATTGTTCGGCTGTCTTATTTTTTATGAGTTCTTTATACCTCTTCTGCTGTATTCATTTGAACGGGTTCCTGCGGTGCGTCTTGGTAAGTGCGTGCACGTTCAAACTCTTCCTCAATCTCTGCGGACGGTTTTGCTGTGGATAGGGAAACTACTGCAATTACAATACAGGAAACAAGGAACGCCGGTAAAAGTTCGTAGATGCCAAAAACGCCGCCGATGGGCTTGAGCACCAGTTTCCAGAAAAACACCATTGCTCCGCCGGATATCATACCGGCAATGGCGCCTGCGCGGTTGGTGCGCTTCCAGAAAAGTGAAAACAGAATAATTGGACCGAATGTTGCGCCAAAGCCTGCCCAGGCGAAAGAAACGACTTCAAAAATTATGCTTTTTTCATCCCATGCGATGAGAATGCCGATTAGGGCAACAATGAGCAATACAATTCGTGATACCCGCATGACTTGCTTGTCCGAAGCATCTTTTTTGACAATTCCTTCGTAAATGTTTTTAGAAACCGCCGATGCAGCAATGAGCAGATAAGAGTCTGAGGAACTGATGGTCGCCGCAAGGATTCCCGCCATGATAATACCGGCAACTACCGGATGAAACAATAATTGAGAGAGCTGTGCGAAAATATTTTCCGAAGCGCTTTTTGTTGCAAGAGCGGCATCAAACGGGAAAATTTTTCTTCCCAGAATACCGATGGAAACGGCGGCAACGAGTGAAATCACGCACCATACCGTAGCAATGCGGCGGGACCGATTTAATTCGGAGCCTTTCCGAATCGCCATAAAACGAAGCAGTACCTGTGGCACACCGAAATACCCCAGCCCCCATGATAAAGTAGACAGGATCGTGATCCATCCGTAACTGCCCGCTTGTCCAAACTGTGCAATACCGTTGGCGGTTTGTTGTACACCGTTTGCATCTACGATGGGAGATGCAATAGAGGTCAAGGATAAAAAGCCGGGAATATCTTTGGCGTTATCAATGACTGCTCCGATTCCTCCGGCATGGTTGACGCCGAAAATCAATACGCCGAGCAAGGCGAGAATCATAACAATTGCCTGCATAAAGTCGGATGCGCTTTCGGCGAGAAATCCTCCCAAAATCGTATATATCAATACAAAAGCGGCTCCGGTTAACATCATTGCATGATAGGGCAAATCAAATAATCCGGCAAACAACTTCCCACAGGTTACAAAACAGCTTGCGGCATATACCGTAAAGAAAATCAGAATAAATATTGCGGATACACCGAGAATTACTTTTTTCTTTTCGTGAAAACGGTTGCTTAGAAAATCCGGTACCGTGATAGAGTCACCTGAAACAATAGAATAACTGCGGAGACGCCTTGATACCAGCAACCAGTTAATATAGGTACCGAGCGCTAACCCGATCGCTGTCCATGCAGCGTCTGCCAGACCGCACCAATAAGCTACGCCGGGTAATCCCATCAATAGCCAACCGCTCATATCAGATGCTTCTGCACTCATCGCTGCTACCCAAGGCCCCAAGGAGCGTCCGCCTAGAAAATAGTTTTCAGTACTTGCATGAGATCGCTTTGCAAAAAATACGCCGATTAGGATAACGATCAGCATATAGCCGGCCATTGCAATCAAAATGTCTAATTTTTCTCCCATACCTTACCTCTCCGATTTGTGTTATTTTTTACCAGTATATCAGATTTTCTGTGAAAAGTAAATACAAATATTGTTTTCGGAAAGTGGAAAGCAGGGCAGAGGATAAAAACTTTTTTTCATTGCAGGAAACATTTATATTATTGCCGCGCCTAACGCCTTACAATTAAATCGCCCGTTTGTATCCCGGCCAGAGTGGGCGAACATTGGCGGATCATCAGTTCTTCTGACATGCGGCACCTCCTGCGTGTTCATCCAAGATGCCTTTCAATGCGGCAATGGAGCTGCTGTGGCAGCGCGCGACGGTTGTATTTTCCTTGGCTTCGCTCAAAGCACAACGAACCATTTTATGTGAAATTGTATTCGTAAACAGAATCATTAGGTCAGGCGTGCCGAGATTCTTTATTCCGTTACTCATTTTGGGATAAACCTTTGCTTTGCAGCGATATTCCCGGCAAAGATCGGTATATCTGCGAACCATACACTCATTGCCTCCGATAATTACAACACTCACTTGATACTCTCCTTTAAAATTTCAAGTTAGCAGAAGCTAACTGTTGCAGAAAAATGAGGGAGATACAGAAGCTTTCCGCATCTCCCTTTTGGCTTAATGCTTGTGGCAGGAGTCGCCCATAGGACAACAGCTACAGCTGCAGCCGCAGGAGGATTTCCCTTTTTTCTTGTTTTTCACGATGCTGATAATAACAGCGATCACGACAAGGGCAAGCACCAGGCATATTATCATGGTGGAAACATTATCTGAAATCCACGCAAGCATTTTTGATCGGCTCCTTTCCCTGATTTTGTATTATCTTACTTCCACTTTTGCGATCAGTTTTGTTGCTTCTTTGTAGGGCTTGAACAGCATATATACCATACCGGCAAGGATTGCTGCCGCAAACACAAGACCGATTATATTGATATTGCCGGTGAAGAGTCCGCCGAACTGGTTAATCATCAGCGCAATGGCGTAAGCAAAAAGGCACTGATAACCGATTGCAAACCAAGTCCATTTTCCGCTGTTCATTTCCCGCTTGATGGCGCCCATAGCCGCGAAGCAGGGAGCACAGAGCAGATTGAACACTAAGAAAGAATATCCTGTTACACCGGTGAATACCTGTGAAAGAGTAGCGTATACATTGCCGGAAGCTCCGTAGAGAATCCCCATTGTGCCTACAATATTTTCCTTGGCTACCAGTCCGGTAATGGAAGCAACTGCCGCTTCCCATGTTCCCCAACCTAAAGGCTTAAATATCCAAGCGATTGCACCCCCGATTGCCGCTAGAATGGACTGATCAAGTTCCTCTTCGGTAAGCATCCGGAAACCGTCAGAGGTAAATCCGAAGTATGTAGTGAACCATACAAGGATTGTCGAAAGCAGGATGATGGTTCCCGCCTTTTTAATAAAGGACCAGCCGCGCTCCCACATGGAACGCAAAACATTGCCCACCGTCGGCAGGTGATAAGCCGGAAGTTCCATAACGAAAGGAGCGGGCTCGCCGGCAAACATTTTCGTCTTTTTCAGCATAATACCGGAAACAATGATGGCGGCCATGCCGATAAAGTAGGCGGAGGTAGCCACCCATGCAGAGCCTCCGAAAATAGCACCGGCAATCATAGCGATAAAGGGAACTTTTGCACCGCAGGGGATGAATGTGGTGGTCATGATCGTCATGCGGCGGTCCCGCTCATTTTCAATCGTTCTGGATGCCATAATACCGGGAATACCACAGCCGGTGCCTATCAGCATCGGAATAAAGGATTTACCGGAAAGCCCAAACTTACGGAACACACGATCAAGTACAAAAGCGATACGGGACATATATCCGCAGGCTTCCAGGAAAGCAAGGAGAAGGAATAAAACAAGCATCTGCGGCACAAAACCGAGAACGGCGCCGACACCAGCAACGATACCGTCATTGATTAAGCCGGAAAGCCAATCCGCAGTTCCGACCGCTTCAAGACCGTTTCCGACCAAAACGGGAATACCGGGAACCCAAACACCGTAATCAGCAGGATCGGGTGCATAAAAGCCATCCGTTCCCTTTTCGGTAAAGTATTTTACTGCGTCCAGATAGGACATTTGCACAACCGTATCATTTTCCGCCTCTTTGTCGGGAACGGAGGAATAATAGACGGTCATTTCCGTTTGCGCAAGGGTTTCTTCATCCTCGGCTACTATCTTGCCGGTAGCACCCTCGGAATCCGGATGGAATGCCGTGATTTCTGAGAGGGCGGTATCGGGTGCAAAATCCTCTGCCTCGGGATCAATTTCCACAAAGCCGTTAATTGCATTGAGCGCGTCACTGTACTCGCCGTCAGCTTCTTCATAAGAGGAGGATCCGATGCCGAATAAATGCCAGCCGTCGCCGAACAATCCGTCATTTGCCCAATCGGTCGCGGCGGAGCCTATGGTGACCATCGAAACATAATACACAAAGAACATCACTGCGGCAAAAATCGGAAGTCCAAGCCAGCGGTTTGTCACTACCTTATCAATTTTATCCGAGGAAGACAACTTGCCCGCATTCTTTTTCTTATAACAAGCTTTGATAATCGAGGCAATATAGATGTATCGCTCATTCGTGATAATGGATTCCGCATCGTCATCCATCTCTTTTTCAGCCGCTTTAATGTCCTCCTCAATATGAGCCATCGTTGACGGATTGATATTAAGCTGGCTAAGTACTTTGTCATCGCGCTCAAAAATCTTGACAGCATACCACCTCTGCTGTTCTTCGGGAAGTCCGTGAACGGCAGCTTCTTCAATATGAGCGAGGGCATGCTCAACAGTACCGGAGAAGGTGTGCATCGGCACTGTTTTGCTGTTTTTGGCAGCGTCGATGGCGGCTTCTGCCGCTTCCATAATGCCTGTTCCTTTTAAGGCTGAAATCTCTACGATTTTGCAGCCAAGCTCTCGGGACAACTCCTCGGTGTTAATTTTATCACCGTTTTTTCTCACCACATCCATCATATTAATGGCAATCACCACAGGAATGCCCAGTTCGGTAAGCTGAGTGGTCAGATAAAGGTTTCTTTCCAGGTTTGTACCGTCGATAATGTTAAGAATCGCATCAGGGCGTTCCTTTATCAGATAATTACGTGCTACAACCTCTTCTAAAGTGTACGGGGAAAGAGAATAAATACCCGGAAGGTCAGTGATTGTGACGCCGCTGCGCTTTTTCAGCTTGCCTTCCTTTTTTTCTACCGTAACGCCCGGCCAGTTTCCCACAAACTGATTGGAACCGGTAAGTGCGTTAAACAAAGTTGTTTTACCACTGTTTGGATTACCTGCAAGGGCTATTCGTAAATCCATGTCAAATTCCTCTCTTTCTGAAATCGCAATCCAAAGTGCAAGGTTTTACAAGATAATGAATAAAAACCTTACGCTTTGCCAATCCATATACAACAGCCATATTCTTTGCTATCGTTGTTTATAAATTGTTCGGTGAGCATGAATTAGCAGCTGCTAATCGACTGCCTTAAAAATATGGGGTTGCCCCCAAAATAATGTCTTTCTATTCGGTTTCAATCATATCCGCATCTGCTTTTCTTAAGGAAAGCTCATAGCCGCGTACGGTGACTTCGATGGGGTCTCCGAGAGGTGCGACCTTGCGGACGAACACGTCAACACCCTTTGTCAGTCCCATATCCATAATGCGCCGTTTTATCGCACCTTCGCCGTGGAGCTTAACAATCTTGACGGTATCTCCGACCTTTGCCTGCCTAAGAGTTTTCATACCTATTCCTCCTAAAAAAATGTTTACATATGATATATGTACAAATCATATCATGATTTTTCGTGCCATTTCTTCACTGATTGCTACTCTGGATTCTTTGACGTTGACAATGACATTACCGCGTAACATCGTGATAATCATTACGTTGCCGCCCACTACAAAACCGAGATTTTCCAGATGCTTTTTCACCTCAGGAGAGCCACCGATTTTTTTAATCGTGTTTTCTTCTCCTACATTTGCAAGCGCTAAGGGCATCATATTCATTCCTCACTTTACCAGAAAAGATAATTAGCTAAAGCTAACCGGCTGACTGCAAAAGTAGTTAGTTTGTACTAACTACTTAATATAGTACTGTGTTGGAGATGTTTTGTCAATAGCTTTTTTGAGAATATTTTTCCAAGATGAATAATTTGGCAATTTTGCGATTTGGTTAGCATATGCTAATTGATTATTTGTTCATTTTGTCAGCCTGTTTGATTTTCTTATACTGCCATTCTGACTGATTCCGGTTCTTCACTTGATTTTTTCATCATTCTGGTGTATTATATAATATAATTTGCCGAAAAGGGAGGTTGCAGCATGCATTTACAGGAATCGGGTGAAATGTATCTGGAAACAATCTACATACTTTTGAAGAAAACTAATGATGTTCGCTCTATGGACATCGCAGAATATATGAACTTTTCCAAGCCCAGCGTAAGCCGTGCCGTAGGTCTTCTCAAAGAAGGAGAATATATCACAGTTGATAAAGATGGCTTTATTACGCTGACTGATTCCGGTAAAGAGATTGCCGCTAAAATTTATGAGCGTCATACAATGCTGACGGACTTTCTGATTCGCCTCGGAGTAGAGGAAGAAACAGCTGCCGCAGATGCCTGCAAAATAGAACACGACATCAGTGACAGATCTTTTGAGGCTATTAAAAAACATGTTTTAGGTAATTTAAATAATGTCTACTGAATAAAAGAAAGCCCAAAAAATCCGAAATATAAAAAGTGCTGTTTCAAAAAGTCAGGCAAAGAAAGCATGAGCTTTCTGAGA
>JABLTO010069468.1_pt1 | contig 62673 bp, 46 predicted proteins | sample 7160091 | NCBI WGS metagenome assembly JABLTO01 (sample SAMN14651225, study PRJNA627086) | human gut metagenome | isolation source: feces | host: Homo sapiens
CCTAAAATCGCAATATCTCGAAATAAGGATGAACGCCTTTGTAAGGAGCTTGAATTAGAGGGCGTTTCATCGTTAATCTTGGATTTCGAAGCAGTTAGGATGAATGCTGACGGGTTCCATCTCAGCAGACTTTACAAATAATGACAAAAACGATATAATAAACCAATCAAGAGGAGCAAGTGAAAGCGGTTAGCCACACCCTAAAGGGGATCCATTGGGATTAGCCTAAAAGGAGGTGGTTAGTATGATGGATTGCATGTTCAATGTGATTTATCTACTGATCCTGTACAGAATTGTACGGGAAATTAAATGACCGCCTTCCAGTGTGCAGCTGAAGACGGTCATCTGACAAAATTCGGCTAACCGTTTTACGGTTTCCTCTTGATTTTATTATAGCATAAGTCGGTACAACGTCAAGACGTGTTCAAGTTGAAATCCTGCCTGCTGTACAAATTCCTCTTGACACTGTGGGCGAAGGTGATATAATTGTGATATCAAAATGATATCAAATACGTGTGAGCAAAATCTCAAACAGGAGATTTTAGATGGGAGGGTATGAGTATGGATAAAACGAATAACATCATTACGACCGACATTACAGAGAAGGAACTGCATCCGGTGTCCGGAATGCTGATGCTCATCATCAATATTGCGGGGATCCTGTTCAGTATGCTGCTGTGCGTCATCAGTCCGCTTATGTTTTATGGTGCAGCAGGAGGGCTGGGAGTTGTCATCGGTGTGCTGCTTCTCGTTCTGTTTTGTATCATGTTCGCCGGACTTAAGGTGGTCAATCCGAATGAAGCGCTGGTACTGACTTTGTTCGGTAAATATCATGGAACTATCAAAAATGCCGGGTTCTTCTTTGTGAATCCGTTTTGCGCTGCATTTAATCCGACGGCAGGTGCTTTGCAGGAAGAAACATCCCAGGATCTGGGCGAAGCTTTAAAAAAAGGCAAAACTGTGAAGGCTTCCTCTAAGACACGAGGCAGGAAGGTTTCCACGAAAACCATGACACTCAATAATGCACAGCAGAAAGTCAATGATGTGGATGGTAATCCGGTCATCATCGGTTCGGTGGTCATCTGGAAGGTGGCGGATCCGACCAAGGCTGTATTCAATGTAGAGAACTACTTCGAATATCTTTCGACTCAGTGTGATTCTATTATCAGAAATTCAGCGAGGATGTACCCGTACGATACGATGAAGGACGATGACAGTGAGATGACGCTGAGAGGATCCAGCCTGGAAATCGCAGAAAAGATGAAGTCTGAACTACAGGAGAAGACTTTTGACGCCGGTATAGAGATCCTTGAAGTGAGGATCACTCATCTGGCATATGCGGAGGAAATCGCAGCGGCAATGCTGAAGCGGCAGCAGGCAGCGGCGACGATCGCAGCGAGAGAACAGATCGTAGAAGGTGCAGTCGGAATGGTTCATATGGCGCTGGATCGTCTTGAAAAAGATGACTTGATCCTGCTGGACGATGAGCGTAAGGCTGCGATGGTATCGAATTTACTGGTAGTGCTTTGCGGAGATAAGGAAGCACAGCCTGTTGTTAACAGCGGAAGCTTGTATTAGAGCAATAACGAAACACTGGACAAAGGGGTGTCGTCGTGGCAGAAGATTACAGTAAGAAAGAAGAACAGCTGCAGCAGCGGCTGGAAAAACTCAAGACTCTGGAGCGTGAGCTGAAAGAAAAAGAAAAGGCGGTCAAAGCGAAAGAAAAAAGCCTGAAAGAAAAGGATAAAGCCAAGAAACAGATGGTGCTCCGCCTTTCTCCGACTCTTTGGAATGAGATCGCAGCCTGGGCAGAAGAGGACTTCCGCTCCATCAACGGTCAGGTGGAATACCTGCTCAGCGAATGTGTAAGGAAGCGTAAAGGCGGATGATGTCCGGCTCGTGGATAAACGGATGAGTCGATCGGCAAGGCAGTTCAAGGCCCGGTAGCAGTTCAAAGCCCGGTAGCGGAACCGCCCGGCAGACTGGCCTATATAATATTATAGAATCGAGGAACCCCAGAAGATGCATATCATATCGTGCATCCTCCGGGGTTCCTTTTCTTATCGTTCATTCATTTTTATACACTCATGATCGCCGCGCTGGTCGGTCGTCGCCAGCCTTTGGTGCCGCCAGCAAGAAGCATCAGCAAGCGCTGTCAGCCGGCCGCATGCCGAAATCCTTGTGCCGAAGGCTTTGCAGCGATCCTTTATTCCATGACCGCGCCTTTGCAGGATGCGGAAACGTTGCGCTGGTATCTTGCCAGCCAGCCGCTGGTTGCCTTGGATGGCGGAGCCACGTGATCCTTGCGTCGTGCATCGAATTCCTCGTCAGAAACCTGAGCGTTGATCTTGGAGTTCGGGATGTCGATCTCGATGATGTCGCCTTCCTGCAGCAGTCCGATGTTGCCGCCGGCAGCAGCTTCCGGACAAACGTGTCCGATGGAGGCCCCGCGACTTGCACCGCTGAATCTGCCGTCAGTGATGAGAGCGACCGTTTTGTCCAGCTTCATGCCGGCGAGAGCGCTGGTCGGGTTGAGCATTTCACGCATTCCCGGACCGCCCTTAGGACCTTCATAGCGGATGACAACAACGTCGCCGTCCACGATTTTACCGGTGTAGATGGCTTCGATGGCATCTTCTTCGCTGTCAAATACTCTGGCCGGACCGGTATGGGAAAGCATTTCCGGAGCGACTGCACTTCTCTTTACTACGCAGCCGTCCTGTGCGATGTTGCCCCACATAACGGCAATACCGCCGGTTTCGCTGTATGGTTTGTCGATCGGACGAATGATATCGTAGTCTTTTACGTGTGCTCCTGCAAAGTTTTCGCCTACGGTTTTTCCGGTTGCTGTGATGAGACTCTTGTCGATGAGCCCTTTTTTGTCCAGTTCGCTGAATACTGCCATCAGACCGCCTGCGCGGTTCAGATCGTGCATGTGAGTGCTGCCGGCAGGAGCCAGGTGGCAGAGGTTTGGAACTTTGGCACTGAATTCGTTGAAGATGTTCAGGTCAAGATGTACGCCTGCTTCGTTGGCGATGGCCAGCAGGTGGAGTACACTGTTGGAGGAACAGCCCAGAGCCATATCGCAGGCCAGAGCATTGCGCAGGGACTTTTCGTTGATGATGTCCCGTGCCTTGATGTCCTTTTCCACCAAGTTCATGATAGCCATTCCGGCGTGTTTTGCCAGACGGATCCGCCCGCTGTCCACTGCCGGGATCGTGCCGTTTCCAGGCAGTGCGATGCCGACCGCTTCGGAGAGGCAGTTCATGCTGTTTGCCGTATACATACCGGAGCATGATCCGCAGCCAGGGCATACATTCTGTTCGAATTCCAGAAGATCATCATCATCGATGATATCGGCTTTTCTTGCGCCGACTGCTTCAAACATCTTAGAAAGGCTGGTTTCTTCGCCTTTTACAAGACCGGACATCATCGGACCTCCGGAGCAGACAACGGCAGGGATATTCATGCGAACAGCTGCCATGATCATGCCGGGTACGATCTTATCGCAGTTTGGAACCAATACGAGACCATCGAATGCGTGAGCCATGGTCATGGTTTCCACGCTGTCTGCGATCAGCTCTCTGCTTGGCAGACTGTATTTCATGCCTACATGTCCCATGGCTATCCCATCGCAGACGCCAATGGATGGCACCTCGATCGGTGTGCCGCCTGCCATGCGGACGCCGGCCTTTACGGCCTCAGCTACCTTGTCCAGGTGCATATGACCTGGAACGATTTCGCTTTTGGCGGAAACGACACCGATCAGTGGGCGTTCCAGTTCTTCTTTCGTATATCCCATTGCATAGAACAAACTCCGCATAGGAGCGCGTTCTATGCCCTTGGTTACTTTATCACTTCTCATTTCCATTTTCCTTTCCGTTCCGGGGATTTCCCCGAGACGCTGTATTTCGTGTTAATACGAAAAAAGCGGCGGCGGAACCGCCGCAGCCACTTTCCAACTATTCACTTTGATAAGAAATAAGTCTGCTTTTTACATTCCCAATAGGTTGGGACGCTTTGGTTGCGTGTTTCAAAGCTTTAACAAAGGATTGCTGAGAGCCTGTCGTTAGAGAACCGCATACCCTTGCATAAACCTTTGCAGAACTCTTTGCAGAAACCCCTTATTTCTTCAGCCAGCTCATCATCTTTCTCAGTTCAGCACCAACGGAGCAGAGCAGATGGGAAGCTTCCATCTTTCTCGTGGCCAGGAACTTAGCCTTACCGCCGGCATTGAATTCCTGAATGAATTCGCTTGCGAACGTACCATCCTGGATTTCAGTCAGAACCTGCTTCATTTCTTTTCTTGTATCTTCTGTGATCAGTCTCTTGCCTGTTCTGTAGTCACCGTATTCAGCAGTGTTGGAGATGGAGTATCTCATCTTGTCGAAACCGCCTTCGTTGATCAGGTCTACGATCAGCTTCATTTCGTGGATACATTCGAAGTAAGCCATTTCCGGAGCATAACCAGCTTCTACCAGAGTATCGAAACCAGCCTTCATCAGTTCTGTTACGCCGCCGCAGAGGACAGCCTGTTCACCAAAGAGGTCTGTTTCTGTTTCTTCTTTGAATGTAGTTTCCAGGATTCCTGCACGACCTGCGCCGATTCCGGAAGCATATGCCAGAGCGTAATCCTTAGCTTTGCCGGAAGCATCCTGATAAACTGCGATCAGGCTTGGAACACCTTTGCCTTCAACGTACTGGCTTCTTACAGTGTGGCCAGGACCCTTAGGAGCGATCATGATAACGTCCAGGTAATCTGCCGGCTGGATCTGATTAAAGTGGATATTGAAACCGTGTGCGAAAGCCAGGACATTGCCTTCCTTCATGTGCTTTTCGATCTGGTTCTTGTAGATGGAAGCCTGCAGTTCATCCGGTGTCAGGATCATAACGATGTCACCAGCTTCAGCAGCTTCTTCGATGCCTACGACTTTCAGTCCGGCAGCTTCAGCTTTCTTAGTATGAGCGGAACCCGGTCTCAGACCAACAACTACGTCAACTCCGCTTTCATGCAGGTTCATAGCATGAGCGTGACCCTGGCTTCCGAAACCGATGATAGCAACTGTTTTACCGTCTAACATACCTAAATTACAATCCTGATCATAATACTTCTTTATCATTGTTCTCTCTCCTTTAACTATTAAATTCCCTTTGAAATAAGTTTTGCAAAAATACTATATTACGAAGAACCTTCGTCCTTCTGCAAAGGAATCTCCGATTCCTCTGTATACATATTAAAGTTTACGGCTAGTCGTCCACTTCGTCCCAGCCGGGGCCTCTGCCGATGCCTGTGATACCTGTCCGGCAAACCTCGGCGATGTCATAACAGCTCATCATATCCATGAAGCCGTCGATCTTGTCGGAATCTCCCGTCAGCTCGATGATAAGGCTTTCTTTTGAAAGGTCGACGATGTTTCCGCGGTAGATCTCTACGATCTCCTTGATCGCAGAACGTTCTGTCTTGTCAGCGTGGACTTTCAGCAGCAGCAGCTCTCTGTAGATGCTGTGTGCGGAATCCAGCGTGAAGATCTTGCGGACTACTTCCAGCTTGGCTGTCTGAGAAATGATCTGGTGGAGTGCCTGTTCCGTTCCCGTGAATACTACGGTGATCCTGGAAAGCTTCGGATCATTGGTCGTCGATACCGTCAGGGAGTCGATATTGAAACCTCGTCTTCCAAAGAGGCTGATGACTCTCGTCAGAACGTTGGCCTGGTTATCTACCAGAATGCTGATAACTTCTTTTTTTATCTGGTTGTCCATTGATCCTGCCTCCTATCCTATGATCATGTCTTCGATGGTTCCGCCACCCGGGATCATCGGAAGAACTCGTTCTTCTCGTGAAATAGCACAGTCGATCCAGACCGGACCTTTTTCCTGCAGTGCCTTTTTAAACACTTCTTCGAACTCGGCAGGATTGGAAGCGGAGAAACCTTTTGCTCCGAATGCTTCTGCCAGCTTCGGGAAGTTGGTTTTACGCTCCGGCGTTGTAGCGGCATAACGTTTGCCGTAGAAGGAAGTCTGCCACTGATATACCATGCCCAGTACGCGGTTGTTCATAATAACGGTGATGATCGGAAGATTCTGACTTACTGCCGTGCAGGCTTCGTTCAGGTTCATGTGGAAGGAGCCGTCTCCTGTGAAATGGATGACTCTCTTTTCCGGACATCCGATCTGTGCGCCGATGGCGGCGCCGTAACCGAATCCCATGGTTCCCAGACCGCCGCTTGTAATGAAGTCTTCTGTCTTCTCGTGCTTGAGGTACTGAGCGGCCCACATCTGATGTTGACCAACGTCGGTTACATAAATCGTTTCTTTATCTGTCATATCGCAGATGCTCTGAATGATTTCACTTGGGTGAAGTTCTGCATCCTGACTCTTGACATCGCCTGTTTTCTTCTTCCATTCTGTGGACTGAGAAACCCAGTCTGCATGATCGTTTTTCTTGATCAGTGGAAGAAGTGCTGTTAAGAATTCCTTGATATCTGCACTGATGCCCACATCTACGAGGACGTTCTTGTTGATTTCGCTTGTATCGATATCCACCTGGATCTTGTGAGCTTTCTTGCCGAATTTTTCGGGGTTCAGTGCAACTCTGTCGCTGAATCTCGCTCCCAGCGCGATGATCAGATCGGCACGATCGACTGCTCTGTTGGCAGCGATGCTTCCATGCATACCGATCAGTCCCAGGTTTCTCTTGTTATCATATCCTAGGATCCCGGCAGCCATCAGTGTATATGTGGCCGGGATGTCCGCAGTTTCCAGCAGCTGTCTCAGCTCGGGACCTGCCTTGGATGCTGCGACTCCGCCGCCGAAGTAGACGATCGGACGTTCTGCCGCATTGATCATAGCTGCCACTTCCTGTACGGATTCCTTGTTGAATACCGGTGGTGGATTGAGCGGCATCGGTTTGGCCGGTTTATAGTCGATCTTAGCTGCTGTAACATCTTTCGTGATATCGATAAGAACCGGACCCTTACGACCGCTGTTGGCGATCCGGAATGCGTTTCTCATGGCATCGGCCAGATCTTCGATCTTGTTTACGAAGAATGTATGCTTGGTGATCGGCATCGTAACGCCGGTGATGCAGATTTCCTGGAATGCATCACGACCGATCAGACTGTCCGGTACGTTAGCTGTAATGGCGATCATAGGAATACTGTCCATAAACGCTGTGGCGATTCCAGTTACAAGGTTTGGTGCTCCGGGGCCGCGGGTAGCAAAGACGACGCCGGTTTTCCCCGTTGCTCTGGAATATCCGTCAGCAGCGTGGGCGGCACCCTGTTCGTGAGCCGTCAGTATGTGCCGGATCTTATCGCGGTATTCATACAGCGTGTCGTATAAGTTGAGGGCTGTTCCGCCCGGATAGCCGAACACTGTATCAACACCATGCTCCAGTAAGATCTCAGCAACCAGTTGTGATCCTGTCAGTTTCATTTCCTATTTGCCTCCTTGAATCTTATGCTTAAGTGGTTTGTTTTTTCTTGTTTTTTTCTTTGCACCACCTATTATATACACATTAAAAAGAAATGCAACCTCTTTTTTGAGGAAATTGTGGCAAAAACCAAAAAAAATCAAAAACAATAGTTTTGACTTACAAAAGTGCACGAAAAAGAGTACAAGATGAGCCTTTAAACGGATCTTTCGCAGTTTTATGTAAACCTGATGATGCGGGCGGTGTTTTTTTCTGTGGCTTTCTGCAAAGGCTCCTGTTCGGCTTTTGCAAAAAGTATAATATGGATACTTGAAAAGGAACGGATATCTGTGGTAAAATAATACCCGTTAAGTCCTCATAGTTAAATGGATATAATAAGCCCCTCCGAAGGGCTCGTTGCAGGTTCGATCCCTGCTGGGGACGCCACGAGATCCAGAAGAGCCGGAAACCCTGCCAGAGGATTTCCGGTTTTGCTTTTGGGAAGACGGCGAGAAAAAACAGAATAAGCCTCTATAGTTAAATGGATATAACAAACCCCTCCTAAGGGTTAGTTGCAGGTTCGATTCCTGCTAGGGGTGCCAGGTGCAATGAAAAAAGAACCACGTCTGAGAGAAGATGTGGTTCTTTTTTGCTGTACGAAAGGTTTCGGCGAAACCGGTTGCCGGAAGGCTCCTTCTTTCTATTTCTTCACAATATGTTTTAAGCCTTTCCAGATCTCATTGATCACAACCACCGACCCTGCTGTCAGCAGCATCTTCCCCCACATTGCTGCAGACAGTGGGGTCGTTTCAAATACAGCCGTTCCCACCTGAGTGATCAGGACCTGCAATACCAGCACGATGAGGAACACGCCCAGCATCATCTTGTTGTTGAGCAGGTTCTTAAACATGGGCGTATCGTCCAGTTCTCTACAGTTAAATGCGTTGAACAGCTGGAACAGCACGAACAGAGTAAACAGCACCGTTGCTTCCTCCGTTTGCGAGGCACCCAGGAAATTGGTGAAATGCTGCAGCATGAACACGATGGAAATGAAGATCCCGTTGGCGAATATCCGAATCAGCATTTTCCGGGAAATTATATTCGCGTTCCGCTTCGTTGGCGGATGTTTCAGCAGATCTTCCCGGATCGGTTCCAGCCCAAGGGTCAGCGCCGGAGGACCATCCATGATGATGTTGATCCACAAGAGCTCAAGAGCTGTAAAAGGTGTCGGGAATCCCGCCAGGATCGAGGCGATCACGACCACGACAGAGGAAACATTGACTGTCAGCTGAAACTGGATGAACCGCTTGAAATTCTCGTAGATCCCGCGCCCCCACTGAACGGCTTTGATAATAGTCGAGAAAGAATCGTCCAGCAGCACCATATCGCTGGCTTCTTTCGTCACTTCCGTTCCTGCGATCCCCATAGCGATGCCGACATCGGCATTTTTGATGGCGGGAGCATCGTTGATCCCGTCTCCCGTAACGGCAACAACATTCTTTTCTTCCTTTAATAACTTTACGACGCGCATTTTTATCAGCGGAGTGCTTCGTGCGATGACGCTGATTTTTGGCAGTGCTTTTTTAAGCTCTTCATCAGACATGGACTCGATCTCAGCGGCTTCCACCGCCAGGTGCCCGTCCTGCAGCATATGGAGTTCCTCCGCGATGGCACGGGCTGTCCGGATATTGTCTCCGGTCAGCATTTTCACTTCGATGCCGGCACGGCGGCAGTCGCGGATGGAGTCATATACGTCCGGGCTTAGTGGGTCGGAGATCACAACGAACCCGTCATAATGCAGATCTTGTTCCAGCTCCTGCTGCTTCTCTCCGTTGAAACAAGCAAGTTCTTTGTGTGCAAAGGTCAGCAGGCGGCCGGCTTTATCCTGGAAGTTTTCCATCAGCTTCTGGATATGAGCAGTCTCTTCGGCAGATACGTTGCTGCAAAGGGAGAGGATCTTTTCCGGATTTCCCTTGGTGTAGAGCATCAGCCTTCCGTCTTCGTTCACGATCGTGCTCATGTCTTTGTTCTGTGACGAGAACGGAAAAACGCGAACGATATCGGACTCTTTTCGAAGCTGCTGATAATCTGAACCGGCTTTGCAGGCAGCTGCTAAAAGGGCGCATTCCGTCGGATTTCCGATGAGGGTCCAGCTGCCGTCTTCCCAGGTGATATCTGCGTTGCTGTTGATGCAGAAGTTGCGCAGCAGCGCCTGCGCTGTTTTCTGGTCAATGGCAGAAGGCGCGTCTGCCGGAGCGGAGGCGATCTGGGAATCCGGAGAATTCAGGGAGTCCAAAGCGGCCGGGGAATCCGAAGCTGCAGCGACAGCAACCGAAGTGTCGGCCTCTCGCGCCGTCCTCGCTTCCTCCGGCTGCAAAGAAGCCTCCGCAGGCGTTTTTGCAGGAAAGGCAAGGTCTTCTGGATCCAGGAGACTGCCACCGGCGTAGATTTTCTGGACGGTCATTTTGTTCTCGGTGAGGGTGCCGGTCTTATCGGAACAGATGATGTTGACGCAGCCGATGGTTTCGCAGGCGATCATCTTTTTGACCAGAGCGTTTTCGCGGGACATTTTGATGATGTTGAGGGCGAGGGAGACGGCGACGATGGTGGGCAGGCCTTCCGGCACGGCGGCCACGATGAGGACGATGCTGGTGATGAAGGCTTCTGACACGGTGTTCAGACTGATGGTGTGGTTCATGGCGAACTGGATGATCTGGATCAGGAACACGATGGCGGCGGCGGAGGAACCGAGGATGGTGATGCCTTTGCCGAGGCGGTCCAGCTTTTCCTGAAGCGGAGTGGTGGTTTTTTCGATGGAGGAAAGTTCCTGAGCGATCTGGCCGAATTCGGTATCGTTGCCGACGCCGGTGACCAGCATCGTGCCTGAGCCGCCGGAGACGAAACAGCCGGAGTAGAGCATGCAGGCCCGCTCTGCGACAGGGGTGTTTTTCTGGCAGGTGAATGTTGCGTCTTTTTTGACCGGGAGGCTTTCGCCGGTAAGGGCGGACTCGTCTGCGGAGAGGTCATTGCCGGAAATGAGCCTGCCGTCTGCTACGATCTTGTCTCCTGTTTCAATGAGAAGGATATCCCCAATCACGATGTCTTTCTGAGGGATCAGCTGGGGCTCGCCATCGCGCAGAACTTTGATCAGGGTGTCTTCGTTGATCTTGCTGAGGGCTTCGAATGCTTTGGCGCTTTTGCCTTCCGTGACGATGGTGATGGCTACCGACAGGAAGATGGCTGCAAAGATGCCGGCGCATTCGAGAAAGTTGTACTCGCCGCCGGTAAAGTAGCGGGTGATGTTGACTGCCAGAGTGATGATGGCAGCGAAGATGAGCATGAGAAGCATGGGTTCTGTCGATGCGTCCCAGATCCTTTTTAGCATGGATTCGGTGCCGGTGCGGACGAAGGTGTTGGCTCCGTATTTTTGCCGGGACGCCTGAACTTGTGATTCGCTGAGACCGTGCTCCGGGTCGGTCCCGGCAGCCTGCAAAAGTTCCTCCCGGGACATGTAAAATGCATTGTTCATAAAGTGTTCCTCCGTAATAAAAAAATCCGATACAGACCGATTTTCTCTGTACCGGATGATGTTTCATAAAAAAGAGACCTCCTGCACAGTAAAAAACCGTACATGAGTCTCGTTGATTAAGGCAAGCCAGACGATGGTCCCGGTGGGACATATCTGTATTTCGCAGATGCTGCCGGTCGTCAGTATGTTGACTTGCCACGCATGGGTATGCGCCACTACTCCCCCACGAACTTGTTGTAAAGTTTGTAAAACCGTTTTTGCCGATTTTTGTCTATTTTGTCGGTTCTGACTATAGCATGGGACATGCGGGTTAGTCAACGATAACAGGGTGGGAGGGGGGATTTTCAGGACGTTTAGAGGGTGTCCAAGCATACTGGATGAAAAAAGTCTGGAAATAATCCTTAATGTCTTTGGATTCACCCTTGACTTTTGCCTGGGAGGCTCGTATAATAAAACACGTAACACCCATATATTGTGGTTAAAACGAGAAAAGACAACAAAATATTCGATATATTGGAAGAAAATGCAAAGGCTGAGGATGCATAGAAGGACTGGAATTTCTGGAACTTTGCGTGTTTTCGGGGCTTTTTTGTTTGCTCTGAAACAGGATTTTGCATGAGAAAGCGAAGTGTCAGAGCTCAATATGTAGTAGTAAATCACAGTGAAGATCAGAGGGCTGCGTGAGGCTGGCAGCCAGGGAAATCTGATCGAAAAGAGGAAAGGAGACCCCTATGGAGACAGATGTAAAAGTAAATGTAATCAAACGAAATGGTGAGGAGGTCTCTTTTGATCTGCTTAAAATCGCCAATGCCATCAAGGCTGCCAACCAGGAGGTGGCACCGATCTATCAGCTGAACGAATATCAGATCCAGGCAATCGCAGACAATGTAGCGGCTAAGATCTCCGAGATGACCCATGCAGTCCATGTAGAGGATATTCAGGACATGGTGGAGACGGCTATCATGGAGATGCGCGGCTACGAAGTAGCACAGAAATATGTAAGATATCGTTATAAACGTGAGCTTTCCAGAAAGTCCAATACCACGGACAATGGGATACTGTCCCTCATCGAGCATCTCAACGAAGAGGTAAATCAGGAAAACTCCAACAAGAATCCGGTGATCAACTCCACCCAGCGCGACTATATGGCGGGAGAGGTCAGCAAGGATCTGACAATGCGTGTACTGCTGCCGGAAGAAGTGGTTAGAGCTCATGAGAAGGGGATCATCCATTTCCACGACTCTGATTATTTTGCACAGAAGGAACACAACTGCGACCTGATCAACCTGGAGGACATGCTCCAGAACGGGACGGTCATCAGCGAGACTTTGATCGAAAAGCCGCATAGTTTTTCCACTGCCTGCAACATTACGACTCAGATCGTTGCACAGGTGGCAAGTAACCAGTACGGCGGACAGTCCTTTACATTATCTCACCTGGCCCCGTTCGTGGACGTGAGCAGAGAAAAGATCCGCAAGGCGGTCATCGAAGAAAGAGAAGCCCTTGGCGAAGATATGGATCTCGATATTATTTCCAAGATCGTGGAACGCCGTTTGAGAAAGGAAGTTCAGAGCGGGATACAGACGATCCAGTATCAGCTGATCACTCTGATGACCTGTAACGGGCAGGCGCCGTTTGTAACCATGTTCATGTATCTGGACGAAGTTCCGGAAGGAAAAACCAGAGACGACCTGGCGATGCTCATCGAAGAAGCGCTTCTGCAGAGAATGCAGGGTGTCAAGAACGAGAAGGGTGTGTGGATCACGCCGGCGTTCCCGAAACTGGTCTATGTGCTGGATGAAGACAATGTAACGGAAGATTCAAGATACTGGTATCTTACAGAGCTTGCTGCAAAATGCACGGCGAAACGTATGGTGCCTGACTATATCTCTGCAAAGGTGATGCGTTCTCTCAAGAAGGGCGATGTGTATCCGTGCATGGGATGCAGATCTTTCCCGACGGTAGAGGACGGACAGAGAAATCCGGATGGATCGAGGAAGTATTACGGCCGGTTCAACCAGGGCGTTGTTACCATCAACTTAGTTGATGTGGCCTGCTCGGCAGAAGGGGATATGGATCGCTTCTGGGCGATCCTGGAAGATCGTCTGGAACTTTGTCACAGAGCATTGCGGTGCAGACATGAGAGACTTTTAGGAACCAAGTCAGACGTTGCTCCTATCCTGTGGCAGCACGGCGCGCTGGCGCGTTTGAAGAAGGGAGAGACTATCGACAAGCTGCTGTTTGACGGGTATTCCACTATTTCGCTGGGCTATGCGGGACTGTGTGAAATGTGCGTCCGCATGATCGGCAAATCTCATACTTCTCCGGAGGGACAGGAATTTGCATTGTCCGTAATGCAGAAACTCAATGACAAGTGTCAGGAGTGGAAAGCGGCAGAAAGGATCAGCTATTCTGTTTATGGAACTCCGATGGAATCCACGACGTATCGTTTTGCAAAGTGTCTGCAGAAACGTTTTGGCATCATCAAAGGAGTTACGGACAAGAATTACATTACAAACAGTTATCACGTACACGTTACAGAAGAGATCGACGCTTTCAGCAAGCTGAAGTTCGAGGCGGAGTTCCAGAAGCTTTCCCCGGGCGGAGCTATCAGCTATGTGGAAGTGCCGAATCTGCAGAACAACATTGAAGCGGTTCTTTCTGTGATGAAGTTCATATACGACAATATCGTATATGCAGAGCTTAATACGAAGAGCGACTACTGCCAGGTGTGCGGATATGATGGCGAGATCAAGATCGTCACTGACGATTCTGGCAAGCTGGTCTGGGAATGCCCGAACTGCGGCAACCGCGACCAGGATCAGCTGTTCGTAGCAAGACGTACCTGCGGCTACATCGGAACCCAGTTCTGGAACCAGGGCCGGACGCAGGAGATCAAAGACAGAGTGTTGCATCTGTAGGGTGCGGTATTGACAGATAAATAAAAAAGTGCCTTTTCGGAGACTAGTCCTCGGTGACGCCTGCAGACGCATTCTGCGGAGTCACCTGCGTAGGTCTCCTGCGAGGCGCTTTTTTATTTTGTGCAGAATGCCGCAACAGTTTTACGGACGTGAAGCGGTAGCTTCGCCGGAACCCTTGATTTATAGCTGGCACTGACGGGAGCACTCCCCAAATAATGAAGAAACCGGCGAAAGCTACCTGAAATTTTGCGAAGGCTACCAAAGTCTCGCGGACGCTACCAAGGTCTCGCGAAGGCTACCAAAATCTTTGAATTGAAGTTTTTCAGGTGATTTTCGAGAATTTAAAGTCAGTGAACCGAGGACACGGGCAATGAATTCTTCATATAGAAGAAAAATTTATTAAAAACAAGAAGATCACTTTAATGGGATAAAGAGCAAATGGTCTATATGGTGACTGTTTTCTCTAAAATACTAAGAAATATCGTAAGATAGAGAATTAGATCATATAGTTGTGGCTTGGGATGAGGATAGATTCTCGATTTGCATCGGATTTTTTTGGAAACGAAGATTTAGCAAAAATTATGTAAACCAGGCCATGATCAGCATATCTATAGGGTGAAGCGGACATGTTTTTTGGCTGCTATATATGATGATTTCTGTGCCGTTAATTATCGCTCCTTACAAGGTTCGAGGGGCTGTTTTTCAATGTTTTTTGTCATTTTACGTCGCTAATTTGCTTTTTGTACTATGGGGGGTTGTTAATGGATGAAGCGTATGATATTATTTTAAAAATTGCTGCTGACGGACAAAGGAGGTTTTCCATGAGACTAACACAGGAAGCCATTATGGAACTGGAACGAAATCCGTATGTAATAAGATCTGGACCTGATCGAATCACGTATTCGCGGGAGTTTAAACATCATTTTATGAGGGAATATCTTTCGGGCAAAAAGCCAACTGAAATTTTCAGAGAGGCGGGGTTTGATCCGCGTATGATCGGAAGCAAGCGGATAGAGCGAGCCAGTGCACGCTGGCGGAAAGAGTATGCAGAAGGCACGCTGGTACTGGAGGAATTTGAGTTCGAAGAAAAGGACGCATAAATAATATAGGGAATAAAAAGCTGAGCCAGGGGCAATTTAATTGTGTGCTACGCCCCTTGAGCTCAGCTTTTGCGTTTAATCGTTAGCTACCGAAGTATATTAGTGTCCCTAGCGCGCCTTGACAGGGACGTTAAGGCGCAGATATGAAACAGGATATGGCTGCATATACATACATACTGCATGTAGAGCAGGCGGTAAGGGATTTTTCCGGCAAGATTTTCTACTGATTCTAATCGTAAAAGCATCAAAAACAGAAAGCCTTTCTGAAAAAACTCAGAGTCTCAGCTTTTTTTCAAAATTCTCGATCAAAGCTTAGAGCCCACAAAAGGCCGGGAAAGGCAATACCAGCGAAAATGACTCGAAGTTCTTCTCTCAAAAGAAAAATGCTGCATAAACATACAGCATTTGTGGTTATATCAGATTTTTATGCAAAGCTCTGGCGTCACCAGAGCTGCATTTAAATGGTTTTCTGTTTTTGCCGCTAAAAACCGGGAATTCTGCACATTGGAAAAAATTCCTGTTAACGGATTCGCGGTGCCTACTGATCGCCGCAGTTACCGCCGCAAGTGTGTTCATGTCCATTCCCATGACTCCCGCAGGAGTGGCCTTCCCCATGATTCCCACAGGAGTGGCCTTCGCCGTGGCCATGATCGTGACCGGCACAAGTCGGATTTTCGATCGGTACCAGTTTGCCGTCCAGTAAAGCTTCCACGGCATCATCAGCCATACCGCGTACACCGCCGTACAGTTCGATAGCAGCGTTCTTCAGTGCCTGCTGTGCACCGCCGCCGATCCCTCCGCAGATAAGTGCATCCACCTTTGCAGAAGAGAGGAAGTCAGCCAGAGCACCATGTCCCTGTCCTTGAGTATCTACTATTTCTGATTTGAGTATCTTACCATCTTCAATGTCATAGATTTTGAATTCCTCAGTGTGTCCAAAATGCTGAAAAACAGCTCCGTTTTCATAAGTTACTGCAATACGCATTGTGCTTTCTCCTTTCGATTGCAAAGCCAGCAAGGCATCGCTGCTGCCGTTATCAGCGGGGTTCTCCCGGCATCTCTTGTGACAGCAGAACGCAGCAGAGCCATTGCAAAGGCGGTAATCCCCACCGGAAATCACCAGCCTTTTCCCGCCGATAAGACTGTCTGCGATCTTGTATCTTGCCTTTTCATAAAGTTCCGTTACTGTTGTGCGGGAGATATCCATCTGTTGTGCACACTGCTGATGAGTGCAGTTTTCCAGATCGATGAGGCGGATCGTTTCGTATTCTTCCAGTGTCAGCGTTACGGTTTCTGCGCAGGGTATCCCAGCGGGTGCAAAAGCATCAAAATCCGGTTCAGTACAGATGCGTCTGCATCGTTTTGGTCGTGCCATGAGTATCTCCTTTCCACATGAATAGTTTACGACATATGTCGGATTCATTATAACGCTGCTTCTAAAAAAAAGCAAGAGGTCATGTAAAATAAAAAAGTTTGTCTGATAAAGATGAACTCAGATCTGCGCAGAGAAAAAAACCCGAAAGCGTTTGAACAATGGTGTGCTCTCATCAAAGGGGACACACCACAACGCCATCGGGTCTGACTTCGTATGGTGCAGTAATCGTAAACAAGAGGGTCTTAATAATTATACTGGATCGATTCCAGTGACTTTGTTACGGCTTCGTTATCCTGCATGGATTCGCCGATCACCTGAATGAGAACAGGATAATTGTTGGTCACCGTGTAATAGTATCGGTTAGAATCCTCGTCTAAGAGAACGTATTCCTGATCACCGATCTTGGTTTTGGTATAAGTCTTGTACGAGTTTTTATTCTGGAAGTCTGACAGAAGCATATCGAGCGTATATTCCTGTCCCTTTACATAAGAAGGATAGCTCAGGCTTGTCTCATCGTCCTTGGAAATGCCGCTGATCAGTACATAGTCACCGACACCGTATCCTTCTCCTTCCTTTGCCATAAGAATATCTTCATCGTCGTCTTGCGCCTTTGTGATATAGTCAGGCATATCCAGAGCTTCTACAGAAATAGCTCCGCTCGCTGTTGTGACGCGTTCTGCTTTCTTGTCTTTCCCGCCATCGCCGTCCTTGTCGCCACCGCCGCCACAGGCTGCAAGCGAAAATGCAAATACCATGGCCAGTAAAACAATTAATAATTTTTTCATGGCTCCTCTCCTTTCGGAATAAACTGAAAACTCTTCTTGGCACTATTATACAGCCTTTTGAGAGAGGGGTCTATTCCTCAAACGAGTACCTGTAGAGCTATTGTGGCTGATGCATGGCGGCAAGCAGGGCACGTACCTGCGCCAGGGTAAGCCCATAGGTGCGAGCGATTTTCTCCAGATCGTCATGCTCATATTTGTTGCGGGTTATGCCAAAGCCGGTGGATGTTTTGCTGCGGATCGTACAGTCACCGCCGGTTGTTTTTAGCTCATGAGCCTTTGATTCTGCCGGCATGTCCGGGGCAGTGACATTTGCCAGCACGTCATCCGGGATCACGGTCTCCGATTCAGTGCGCGACAGGATCCAGCGCTTTTTTTCCGCGCTGCGCACACCCAGGGTGGTGGTATGCTGCAGGATCAGTTTGGTCATTTGCTTCTGGTCAGGGTTCTTGCAAAGGACCGTGACCAGCACTCCCGGGCGCCCTTTTTTCATGGTGCATGGGACGGTGAAAGCGTCCAGTGCACCGTTTTGCAGGAAGGTTTCTATGGCAAAGGCGATGTCTTCGCCGGTCATGTCGTCCACGTTGCATGAGAGTTCGCAGATGGTCTCTGTGATGGCGGCTTCTTCGGATGCTGAAGCTGTTGCGGGTGCCGGAGTTGCTGTGGATGCTGGAGTTGTTGCGGGTGCCGGGATTGCTGTGGATGCCGGAGCTGCTGCAGGTGCCGGGGTTGCGGTGCTACATGCAGGCTGTTCAGGCTGGTTTTCTGCAAAGCTCTCGCCGAGGATCGCGCGCACGCAGTTGGCTGCCGGGAAGTCTTTGGTCCCCATGCCATAGCCGGTGGACGCCGGAGTCATTAACGGCATCTGATCAAAGCGTGTGACGAAATGTTTCAGCAGGGCCGCTCCCGTAGGAGTGCAAAGCTCTCCCTGGATGCTGCCGCTGTAAATCGGTATGTTTTTTAGGATATAGGCGGTAGCCGGTGCAGGCACCGGCAGGATCCCATGAGCACACTTGACCTGACCGCTTCCAACGTGGATGGGGGATGCGATGATCTGATCCGGTGCCAGCTTGTGGAGAAGCAGGCAGACGGAGGCGATATCGGCGATAGCATCCATGGTGCCGACTTCATGGAAGTGGATCTCGCTTACCGGTTTGTCGTGAGCTTTGCTTTCGGCTTCCGCGATGAGGCGATAGACCGCCAGGATATCGGTACGAACGGCTTCCGGAAGTTTCAGGTCGTCGATGATATGATGGATGTCGTGGAGGCTGCGGTGGGAGTGATCGTGATGATGGCCGTGGGAGTGGCTGTGCTGGTGGTCATGGGAGTGACTGTGGTCATGAGCGTGGTCATGCTGGTGGTCATGGTGACTATGCTCGTGGGAGTGACTGTGGCCGCCCTCTTTCTCCTCTGTGCCGTTTACGGTAACGGTCAGGTGAGTCCCGGTAATACCGCATTTTACGGATGGATCCAGAGAAACGTGAACACCGGGGATCCCGGCGGCATTGAGATCCGAGGTAAAAGCATCACGCGCATCATCTGGCAGGAGTTCTGCCAGGGCGGCACCCAGCATATCCCCTGCGGCACCCATGCCGCAGTCTAAATAGAGTAATTTCATAAAAGTAAAATTCCTTTCGTTTTTTAGTTGCAGGAGTTATTATAGCAGCTGGCTCTTTCGGAGCAGAATGGACATGACCTGTGCCGGATCCGGTGTATTCAGACACATTAGCGCATTTCCTCACTCTCCGGATCTCCATGATCCTCCTGCAAAAGTTTTGCATAATAGGTTTTGATCTGATAAAGTGCGGCGACCGGGTTGTGCCCCAGCACGCGGTCTTTCGTCACCAAAGTGGTGCACAAAGCATCCGCATACTTGTAAAACAGGCTGTCGTGACCTACGCAAAGGCCGATAACTACGTTGAGCTGGGTTTTTTCGGCGTTCAAAAGTTTTGCCTGAAGGATCGGATTGCACATATTCATACCGACATCTTCGCAGGCGGCGTCGATGCCCACAGAAGTTTTTCGCTGGGCGCCGACTTTGCAGCCAAAGCCAGTGACTTCAAATCCGTGGCTCCGGAATATAGCGGCTGCGGCACGAGCTTCTGTGATCAGACCGACACAGGTGGCGATGCCCAGCTTTTTAAAGCCCATTTTCTTTGCAAATTCTGCTATTTCTTCGACGCGGGTCATTTTGCAGTAATTCTCGTATTCCACCTGGGCGGACATGCGGGTAACGCGGTTGTTTTCTTCATTTTCCGTATAAAGAGCCATGGCTTCTTCCAGGATAGCGGGATCCAGATCTCTGGTTTTGCAGAAGGAAGGAAACGCGCTGGATTCTGCGGAAATAGCCTCCTCAAAAGAGCAGTGATCGCATCCTGTAGAGGCGCAGTCAACACAGGATCGCCGGATGTTGTTTGTTGTCATTGGAAACCTCCTTGTGATGGGTTGTAATACTCGGATTATACCATACGCCGCCAAAAAACAAAACAGTTCCGGCTGACTGCCGGAAAGACCGGAAGCTGCGGAACTGCTTTGCTTTGCAATATATAACCAGCCGGATCTATGTAGGAGCAAAGATCCGGCGATCATGATCATTATAGCATATCTCCGGGAATTTAGTGTTACAATTTCTCCAGAATATATGTGGTTACCCGTTGGCGCAGTTTTTTGCGGGAGCAGGTATAGTTGTTGCGGAAGGTGATGTCGGCTGCTGCTTTGTAAAGGGGCATGCGCTGCGCTTCCATTTTTTTTAGTGTTTCGATATTTTTGGAAAGCGGTCTGCCGCGGGTCGGCAGCTTATCAATGGAACGGGTGATATGCACCAGTGTTCCGTTTTGCCGAAGGGCGTCTACGTTTTCAGGTCGCAGGATCGCTCCGCCGCCAGTGGCGATGATCAGGTTTCGTTCTTTGCCAAGTTTTTTGCAGATTGCTGATTCCCGGTCGCGTAATCCTGATTCGCCTTCTTTTTCAAAGATTTCAGGGATAGTCATTTTTGCTTCTTCTTCGATCTTGGTGTCTGTATCCTGCAAAGTTTTCCCGGTCAGTTCTGCCAGAAGCTTCCCGATGAGAGACTTTCCGGTTCCCGGCATGCCGATGAGGACGATGTTACCCATCTGCTGCTTCATGGCTTTGATGATACGCTGGTTTTCTTTCTGAAAAGCTCCCGGCGTTCCTAAAAAGTAGCCGGCTGCTGCGGTGGCCTGTGCCACCAGCATAGGAAGGCCATTGGTGTATTTGAGCCCCAGCTTTTCGGCTTCCAGTAGAAGAGCTGTTTTAAACGGGTTGTAGATCACATCGATGACAGCCTGGCAGCCGGGAAAATCCTTTAGGCGGATCACCTGCTGCATGTTGTTCGGGAAAGTCCCTACCGGTGTGGTATTGACGATCACGTCGATAGAGTCTGCGATTTCCGGCAGCTGGTCGTAGGATACGGTGCTGAGGATCCCGGCATTTTGGAGTTCAGAGCCGGATGGCGGATCCGTTTCCGGGTGGCGGGACGCGATATAGATCTTTGCGGCGTTCTGATCCGCCGCAGCCCGGCGGGCCATCAGGGATGTCCCGCCGGTGCCCAGGATCAGAACGCCCTTGCCTTCAAAGTCGATTCCTGCACGCGATGCCGCGTACAGGAATCCTTCATAATCCGTGTTGTGACCCACCAGGATCTTGTCTTCCTGGCTGATACTTTCCGAGGCTCCGGCCCCTGAAGCGTTTTTCCAGAACAAAGTATTTACAGCCCCGATCCCGCGAGCCAGATCCGTGACTTCATCGCAAAGAGGGATCACATCCTTCTTATAAGGAATGGTAACGTTGAGCCCGCGAAAATCGCGGGCATTGATAAAGTCGGGCATCTCATCTTCGGCGAGGCTGAAAAGCTGATATTGATATCGTCCCAGAGCCTCGTGGATCTCTTTGGAATAACTGTGGACCAGAGTCCTGCCGATGAGTCCGTATTTCTTGTTCGTCATTTAGATGACCTCCGTGTAACAGCCGAGGAATACGAATGTCTCCGGCTGGCTTTCCATTTCGGAGAGAAGATTGATCAGTTCAGGCGAGTAGACCGATGCATCCAGATCAAAGTAAAACATGAACTCGAAATCGCTGCCTGGGATCGGACGGGATTCCAGCTTGGTCAGATTGATGCCCAGCGCTGCGAACTTGGAAATAGCCAGATACAGGGATCTCGGTGTGTGAGGCAGGGAAAGGATCAGGCTGATCTTATTGGAACCCGGATAGATCTCCATCTTCTTGGAAATGCAGATGAAGCGAGTGTAGTTGTTGTCAGAAAGCTGGATCTGCTTTTTCAGCACGTCCAGGCCATAAAGGTCAGCGCATTCCTTGGAGCAGATAGCAGCCACATCTTCGCGATCGCTTTCCGCAACCATCTTTGCAGCAATGGCCGTGTTTTCAACGACGGTCACTTTCACATCCTTCAGTTCTTTCAGGAAGTCGCCGCACTGTCCGAGCGCCTGTTCGTGGGAGAAGATCTCCTTGACATCGGAGAGGGCAGTTCCCGGCTTTGCCATCAGATTGTGGCTGATGCGCAGACGGATGCCTTTGGCGATATGGAAGTTGTAGTTCTGCATCAGGTCGTAAACGGCACCGACGGAACCGTAAGAGCTGTTTTCAATGGGCAGGATCCCGTACTGGCAAAGGCCTTTTTCAACAGCATTGAATACGCCCTCAAAGCTGTTGAAATACATGATGCTCGGCACTTCGAAGAGTTTCTCGCAGGCAGCCTGAGAGTAGGATCCTGCAACGCCCTGGCAGGCAACGACTGCCTTTTTCGGGAAGAGGTTCGGTGTTTCTTTCAGTGCTTCTTCGATGCGGTCAGCCAGGTCGGATCTCTTAGCCATATAGTTGTTCTGGCAGGAACGGCTGGCGTCAAAAATCGTATTGAACAGCAGCCGTGCATATCCATCGAAAGGTTCACCGATCTGTTCGGATACTTTATGCAAAATTTCTTTCTCGCGCTTGTCGGAGAAGACGGGTACTTTGTGGTCTTTCTTATACTTGGCGATTTCCAGGGATTTTTCCATTCTTTCTTTGAACAGGTCGGTCAGTTTTTCATCTATATTGTCTATGTCCTGTCTCATCTGATCTAAATTGATGTCTGTCATTTTGTTACCTCCATAATACAGTCTAAAATACCAAGAGCCAGAGCAGCTTCTGTGATAGGAACGGCTCTGACAGCGACGCAAGGGTCGTGCCTGCCCTTGACGACGAGTGTTTCGTTTTTATGTGCTTCCAGATCCACCGAATCCTGCTTCCTGCTGATGGAAGGAGTCGGCTTGAAAGCGAGTCGGGCCAGAAGCGGCATGCCGGTGGTGATGCCTCCCAGGATCCCGCCGTGATAGTTGGTCCTGGTTTTTACCTGCCCGTGATTGTCGTAATAAAAAGGATCATTGTTTTCGGAGCCACGAAGCTCTGCCGCGTGAAATCCTGCGCCGAATTCGACGCCTTTTACGGCCGGTATGCCGAAGAAGATCGGTGCCAGATAGCTTTCCAGGCCATCGTACATAGCTCCGCCGATGCCTCCGGGCAGTCCTGTCGCACACACTTCTACGATGCCGCCCACGGAATCCAGGTCGTTTTTGGCCTGCAAAATGGCTTGCGCCATTTTTTCGCCGGCTGTTTCGGACAGAACGGGAAACTCCATTTTCTGCAGTTTCACCAGGGTTTCTGCGCTGACGCTGACCGGATCCAGAGGGGTATCTTCGATGCCTGCAATAGCGTAAAGATGTGCTCCGATTTCGATGTTTCTTTCTTTTAGCATCTGCAAAGCGATCCCGCCTGCGATGCAGAGGGGTGCTGTCATACGTGCTGAGAAAGGTCCGCCGCCTGCCATGTTCAGTGTGTCTCCATAGCGAAGCCGCGCTGTGTAGTCAGCGTGACCTGGCCTTGGCACTGCCCGCAGTCCTTTGTAGTCCCCGGAGCGGGTATCGGTATTGCGGATCTCGAAGGAGATGAGAGGTGCGGTCGTGATAATAACTGACGCCTCCGTGAGGGCGCCTGGATCGTCAGCTTGTTTAGGATCGCCCGCGATCTGAGTGGAATCGCTCGAAGTGAGATTGCCTGGATCGGAATCCGCTTGCCCTGGATCGCCCGCCTGTTCTGGCGGCGTTCCGCCGCCCCGGGCTGCGATCCCTGCAACGGGGATCGGCAGATCCGGTTCTTTGCGCTTGGTGGCAAAGGGGCTGTTTCCTGGTGCGCGTCGCTGGAGAAAAGCCCGCAGCTGGTTCATATCGATACGCGTTCCGACCGGGATCCCTTCGATATCGACTCCTATGGCCGGTTCGTGAGATCCGCCCCAGATGGAAACGCGGATGTTTTTTCCGAAAGTTGATTGCATGTAGTTGCTCCTCTATAAGTAGTTGAGTGGAAGGCTGCGGCAAGGCTGCCGCAGCCAGTTTGGCGGCAGGGCAGCTGCGTCGATTTTGTGGCAGGCTTGTCGTGCTAATTTTACGGCAAGGCTTGCCGCGCCAATTTTGCAGCCGGCCTGCCGCGCCAATTTTGCAGCCGGCCTGCCGCAGCCGGTTTCACGGGCGGCTGTGTCGCGATCTGCATGAGGCCGGCTTGTTATGCTTTACATGACGGCAGAGCTGCCGCCTGAGCGGTCCGGCACAAATGCCTTATTGCCGGACCGCTGATCCGGGACAATGGTGCTTACCTGCCCGGATCTTGCCGGGCGGTCTTGAGTTTTGCCCGAGCAGATCATCTGGCAGAAGGTCATCTAGTAGCAGATTGCTCGGCTTGCTATGCTGTATATAATCGGGCGGTCTTGATCCTAGTATTCTAAAATCTCGATCTTACCGCCCAGCTTGGTGAAGTCGGTGAAAAAATCCGGGTAGGATTTTTTCACAGCTTCTGCGCCGGTAATGATGACCGGGCCGTCGGCTCTGCAAGAGGCGACGGCAGCTGCCATCGCGATGCGATGGTCATTATGGCTGCTGACTGTCCCGCCGCAAAGGGAAGGGGCGGGGCAGTGGGCAGCAGGCCCGGAGGGGTCGGTGCTGTCATTGTTTTCGTCAATGATAAGCCCGTCTTTTGTTTGTCTGATATTGGTTCCAAGAATGGTCAAAAAGTCACAGACCGTTGCCAGCCGGTCAGATTCCTTGATGCGAAGCCTTTGTGCATCGGTAATAGTCGATGTGCCACTTGCCCCAGTCATTGCAACAGCCATGACCGGCACCAGATCTGGAAATTGTGCTGCACTTACTGTTTCGCCATGGAGTGGAGCTCCACTTCCGGCGATGTGATAGCTCGTGTTTTTTCTTTCGATCTTAGCTCCCATTTTTTCCAGCACGGTGATGATTTCCTTATCTCTCTGCGTGGAATCCGGATCGAGTCCAGTGCAGGTGATATCACCGCCAAGTGCTCCTGCCACCAGCCAGAAAGCAGCGTTGGACCAGTCGCCTTCAACTTTCAGTCCAGCTGGTTCCCGATAAATCTGGTTGCCGGGGATCTCATAGCGGATCAAGTAGTTTTCGGAACTCGTATCGCTTCCTTCTGCCTCGGTAATTCTTTCTCTGACTTCACGGACCTTGATCCCGAACTTTCGCAAAACCTGCAGTGTCAGATCTACATAGCCTGCTGATTCCAGTTTTGTGGTCAGTTGCAGACTGCTGTCGCCATCAAGAAGCGGCAGGGCGAACAAGAGTCCAGTAATAAACTGGGAGCTGATATTTCCAGCCAGCCGATATTCGCCCGGCTGCAGTCTGCCCTGGATCCGGCAGATTTTCGAAGTGATCCCTCGCCTCGAAGCCGGATCGACATTACTGCCAGAGCAGCCTGTGTTTGCCGCATCGACAGCATTCGCTGAAGGCTTTGCAGCCTCTTGTGCCGATGCTGTCAGCATCTCAAATCTGCAGCCATGTCGCTCCATTTCTTCTTTCAAGGGAGAAAGCGGCCGCTGTGGAAGTTTCCCTGATCCGGCGAAGACGGCTTCGTCCTTCAATGCCATGGCAACCGGGATCATAAAGCGGATCGTCGATCCGCTCTCCCGGCAATCAAAACAGGGAAGGTTTTGATCTAGCTGTGTTAGGCAACCTTTAGTAGCATCGATGTCTTCTGAAAAGGTCGGGATCACCAGGGGAGTCTCTTGTCCGCATCCCTGCAAGGACGCCAGCTTCTGTGCGATCAAAAGCCGGTGAGCGTGGGATTTAGATGGAATTGCCTCGATAGTCCCATTCAATTGTTGTGGTGTGATTTTTATCTTCATAATAGTATCTCATCTAGGTGTGGAAATAATATCCAATGTGCAGGATCGCGGGATTTTCGATCCAAAAACAGAAAATCATCGTTCTGGCATTACAATTTTCAAGATTTTACCGGGGATATGGGAATAAAAAGCCAGAAAAACATGGAAAAGTTAATCAATTTGCTGTGGTCAAGACTGTAATTCCACACGAATTTGCTGACGGAGTGTTGCGAGCCTCTGACGTGTTGTCAAATACTGCCAACTAGGCGTTTTCTGACCAAAGTTTTTCTGTAAAAGGCACGTGTAAACTGCGGTTGTGGCAGAAAATCGTGCCGGAAACCTCGAACCCGCAAACCCAGAAACCTCGAACCCGCAAACCCAGAAACCTCAGTCTACAACCCATACGATATAAACTGCTCCAGTTTATTTACCGAAATCGTCTTCAGTCTGCATTTTCCGATTCTAGCCGGTACGACCAGGGTGATATTGCCGCCGCGGATCTTCTTGTCCTGCATCGCCGCATTAGCCAGTTCCCATGCACTGTACGGACAGCGAAGCGGGAATTTGAACCGTTCCAGGATCTCTAAAATATCTTCGGAACAATTCTCCACCGTCCAGCCCAGTCGATCAGAAGCAATGGCAACGATTTTCATTCCCATGGCAACTGCGTGACCGTGACTGATTTTGTATCGACTGCATTTTTCGATGGCATGAGCCAGTGTATGTCCTAAATTGAGAAGCTGACGGCTGCCATTGTCTCGTTCATCTTCCTCGACGACTTTCCGCTTGACCTCGATGGCCAAAGACGCCAGATTCATAAGAAAATCCGGGTCGTCTAAAGTACGCTTCATTTTTATAGAATCCAGGATCAGCGGCTCCGCGATGATACCGGCTTTGATGGCCTCTGCGATCCCGTCCAGCTTGACATCATAGGAAAGAGTATCTAAAAACTCCGAATCAAAGAGCACCAGACTTGGCTGCCAGAATGCCCCGGCAAGATTTTTTCCAGCCTTAAGATTGACGCCCGTCTTGCCGCCTACCGACGAATCCACGATAGCCAGAAGTGTGGTCGGAACCTGGATAAATTCAATGCCACGCAGGTATGTCGCTGCCGCAAAACCTGTCACATCCCCGACGATCCCGCCGCCCAGCGCCAGCAGCACATCCGTGCGCGTAAAGCGCTTTGCAGCAAGAAACTCCAGCAGTTCCTTGATCGTCTCCATATTTTTGCTGTCTTCGCCGCCTGGGAACACATACTTGTGCACTTCGAAACCGGTCAACGTCAGAGACCTCCAAAGCGTCTGGTTTTCACGTCCGTAAAGCGGATCCACCGTTTCATCAGTAACGATGCAGATTTTCTTGTTTTTCAGTTTCCCTGTGATCGGATCGTCCTGCAGGCCAAGGGCATCCTTGACATACATTCCTGTCATCGAAAGGATCCCCTTGTTGAGGATCACATCATACTGCCGTGAAGCAGCAACATGGATTTTGATCATACTCTCTCCTTCTTATCATTAAAAGATTTCTCCGTCGATAATAGCTTTCTTTTCTCTGCCGTCCTTTAATAACTGACGCAGTGTCTCGCTGTCATTTTCCCGGATCGCCCAGCTGTACTCCTGTAGATTTTCGATCAGTGTGTCGATCTCATCTGCCAGGTTGTCCGGATTTTCCAGGAACAGCTCAGTCCACATATCCTCGTTGAGCTTGGCTACGCGGGTCAGATCTTTGTAACTGCCTGCAGAAAATCCCATGTGCTCCTGAGCAGTAGGACTTTTTATGTAGGCGTTGGATACCACGTGAGCCAGCTGAGAGGTGAAGGCGATCTTGCGGTCGTGTTCTTCCGGCGTTGCGATTTCGATGTTGGTGAAACCTATTGAAGTAAACAGTTTCTTCAGTTTTTCCATGCTCTCGATCGGTCCTTTGGTCGGAGTGAAGATCATGGAAGCATTGTTGAAGAGCGACTTCTTTGCATAAGTAAACCCTGAGTGTTCCCGCCCTGCCATCGGATGACCGCCTACAAAGAGGAAGCCTTTTTCTTCCGCAAGAGGGATCAGCTGCTCGCAGACCATGCGTTTGACACCGCTGCAGTCGCAGACGATACTGCCCTTCTTAAAAAGATCGGCATGGCTTCTCACGTAGTCGACGGTATCCTGCGGATACAGGGCAACGATGACAATGTCACACTGAGACAGGAGCTTGTCTGTCAGCGGCTGCTCAATGGCATCTACGAGCATGGCTTTGTGTACCACCGGCTTGGAAATATCGAAGCCGTAAACAGTATTATCGGTATTCTGACTGATCGCCTTGGCCAGGGAGCCTCCAATGAGTCCCAGACCTACAATTCCTATTTCCATGATACCACCTCTATCCTCTGTATGCCAGTGGTCTGATCTGATTTACCACATCCATTACATCTTTAAATGCAGCCGGAGTCAGAGACTGTGCACCGTCGCAAAGCGCTGCAGGTGGATTGTTATGTACTTCGATCATCAGACCATCAGCACCAGCTGCGGTAGCTGCCATCGCCATCGGCTTGACAAGTCCCGCGATACCTGTTGCATGGCTTGGATCGACGATGATCGGCAGGTGAGTCATAGTTTTCAGAAGCGGAATAGACGCCAGATCCAGCGTATTTCTCGTGGCAGTTTCGAAGGTCCGGATGCCTCTTTCGCAAAGGATCACATTTTCATTTCCGCCAGCCATGATGTATTCTGCGCTCATCAGCAGTTCCTTCAAAGTATTTGCAAGACCTCTCTTTAACAGGATCGGTTTTCTCAGACGGCCGACTTCTTTCAGAAGTTCGAAGTTCTGCATGTTACGGGCGCCGATCTGGATCACGTCCACATTTTCAAAAAGCGGCAGCTGAGAAATGTCCATGACTTCCGTTACGATCGGAAGTCCGGTTTTTTCCTTGGCTTCCAGCAGCAGGTCGATGCCCTGTGCTCTCATGCCCTGGAATGCGTATGGCGAAGTTCTAGGCTTGAACGCGCCGCCTCGCAGCATGCCTGCGCCTGCATTCTTGACTTCTTCTGCCACCAGGCAGATCTGCTCTTCGGATTCTACTGAGCAAGGCCCTGCGATGACCTGAAAGTTTCCTCCGCCGATCTTTACGCCAGGGAGGACTTCCACTACTGTGTCTTCCGGGTGGAATTTACGGTTTACATTCTTGTAAGGCTCCTGAACACGCTTTACGGTTTCGACGATATCCAGGGCGTTGATCAAGTCGATATCAACAGCGGCTGTGTCGCCGATCAGTCCCATGATGGTGGCGGACTGGCCTTTACTCATATGGATGTCCAGCCCCATGCTTTTCAGCCAGGAGACTAAGTTTTCAAGTTGTTTCTGATCCGGGTTGTCTTTTAATACGATAATCATTGTGTTTCCCTCTTTCTACTTTCGTTATAAAAAAACTCCACAGGTGAATTTCACCTGCGGAGTAACCTTCCATCGCTCTATTGATCAGTGGGGGATGTTTAACTCATTGCAGCGAAATTCACCTTACCTCTAAAGAAAGTAAAGTAAAAGTAAAAATATACAGCTGCAAAAGTTCTGTTTAACATTTTTGTTGTCCCTTTCTGAATCATTTGCTTGCATTGTAGCACTTTCCATGTATGCTGTAAAGAGTTTTTTCCCAAAAAAGTTTGATGGGCCTTTTGACGGGTCTTGACGGGACGGCCTCGTCGCGGCGTCAGGGTATAGACAGCCGTTCCCGAAGCCGCACAATTTGCAAAATCTTCGTTTCCTGAAATTTTTCTATCAAATCGAGATTCTGCAAAGGCTACGCCCCCTCTGGGTTTTGCAAAATCTTCGTTTCGCAAGATCTTGATGGTCAAACAAAGAATTTGGTGCACACTCATAAAAGGGTTGTTGCTCTATTTCTCGAAATGCCATGTTTTTCATAAAATCTCGGGATGCTAACCTCGCCATCACAAAGCACTCATCCGCCACCCACAGTGAAATTCTCGATTTCATTCAAAAGATTTGTGATTTTGGAATTTAGGTAGCGGCAAACAAAATCACGACTTAATGTTTTCTCGTTTTTGCCAGGAATTTTTTAAAAACGAAGATTTTGCAAATTTCAGTGAGCTGTGCTTTCAGGATTGCACCAGTTCAATCCAGATACACCCTCTTGGTGGCACAAAAAAACGAGACGGTTAAAGCCGTCTCGAAAAAAGTCTAACTTTTTGGGTCACTGCCCTATACGGACTGTCCCATTTTTTCTGCTTTTTGTAAAGCGTCGGTATTCAGGATCTCGCCTTTGCCGCTGACGCCGGTCACTGTCAGTTTGCCTCTGTCGTGCCATTTGCAGTAATCGGTGATAAGTTCGTAGGAGCGAAGCACTCCATCGTAGCAATGACTGTCGGTATCTTCTGCACAAATCAGCAGAAATGCTTCTTTGTCGGCAATATTATGCTCTCCGATGATGAAGGAATACATCTTGTCGATCGCAGCTTTCAGCTGGGCCGGGAACGTAAACCAGTACAGCGGCGTCGCCAGAACGATGACGTCAGCTTCTTCGATCAGCGGTGCCAGCTCGTTGCTGAATCGATCATCCCAGACGCAGGCTTTCCCATTTGAAAAGCAGGACTCGCAGGCCCGGCATGGCAGGATCGCATTGCGTCCGGCCTCATAGCGAATCACTTTATGGCCAGCAGATTCTGCACCTTTCTGAAATGCATCTGCCATTAGATCACTGTTACCGCCAACTCGCGGACTTCCCGTTAAAATCAAAATATTCTTCATGTTCCTTACCTCCCTTTGCAGGTCTATTATACCGCAACTGCAGGGCAGATTGCCAGGGGTTTGTTGTATGAATAATTCCAGGTTAACCCTCAAAGAATAAAAATTGACAAAAGAAGGTTAACAATATATAATAATGTTAACCTGCAATAGTGCTTTAAATTCAAATAAGCAGGTTAATGAAAGGGCGACACTATGAGTATTTTGAATGATATAATGCGAGAGGAGTATGAGCGCATGAATCGACTCATTCCTAGAATAGAAGCTGAAATCGAGGAATTGCCAAAAGGCTATATTTCTGAGAAAAAAATAAAGGGCGGCACATATTATTACTTGCAATATCGGGAAAATAAAAAAATGAAGTCTGTTTATTTAAAACAAAAGGATGTGGAAGCTTACCGAACTTTAGTTGCTCATAGAAAAGAATTGGAGAAGAAATTAAAGGAGTTACGGCAGGAACAAAAGAAACTGGAGAAGATTTTAAAGTAGGGAGTCACTTCTACGTGCCAAGAAATTTTTAGAAAAATAAAGCCTCCTAAAAACTCTTTTTCTTTAAAACCTCTCCATCTTCCACCGTCAGCAGATAGCCGTGCCCCGGGTCCGGCAGCCACTGGTAAAAGTTTTCTTTTTCGTCAGGGAAGGCGTTCTGCAAAATCGCCGCAATGGGTCCGCCGTGGCAAACGGCGATGGTCAGCAGTTTTCCGTCCGGGGGATTTGACCGGCTTGGGGAATCAGCAATGCTAGATATCAAACGTTTCTCCTGTTCCTGCAAAAGTTCAGTAAAACCTTTCAGCACACGCATTTGAAAGTCGCACGCACTTTCACCGCCGGGAGGCGGCAGAGTTCCCGTGGTGTCTCCGATCCAGGTCTGGTAATCGGGATCGTCCTTTAGTTCGCCATAACTTTTCATTTCAAAGTCGCCGAAATCGATCTCGCGAAAAGGGAAGAATGCTTCGTGCTCCCGGTTGCCGTAGATCAGAGAAAAAGTCTGTTCCGTGCGCAGCATGCCGCTGGTATAATACTTTGCATCAGTATCATCCGGGTAGATTTCCTGCGCAGAAAGATTTCGGAGCATTTCGATCCCTTCTTCCGCAAGAGGTATGTCGGATGATCCGTAATAAAGCCTTTTCTGATTTCCTTCGGTGATCCCGTGCCGGATCAGGCAGATTTTTGTTTTCATTTATTTCACTCGCTTTCCAATTCCGCAAAACACCCGATGTACTTCGCTGGCTTCCGCTGCCAGCCGGAGCATGAGCCTGCCGTTCATTTCCCGAAAGACTCGTAACGCTGGATCCATGGGAACGATTCCCTGTGACACATCAGTCATGATGAGAACTTTATCCTGCCAGGCTTTACGTCTCTCGGAAAACCAGTCCGCTGCTTCCAGTGGGGGAAGGCCTGATTCCGGAGATTGTCGTTTCACAAATCCTTCGATCCCATAGATCGCATCGGCTGCAAAGTCGGGCGCTGCGCCGTCGCTGCAGTCACACACTGTCTTTATATCAAAATTTTTCCTCGCATAGTCCAGCTTCCCCTGGTATGCACCGCCAAAAATCAAAATCATAGTTGTTTATCCTCCTAAAGCGCGATCGCACCGCCAACCAGCGCCAGCAGCAGTATCCCGGTCAGTTCGCCGGTGACGATCATGTAGCCGGAAACGTCCCCACTCATGCCGCCCAGCTGCTTTCTCATGCGTCTGCCGATAAGGCTTTCCAGAGAAGCCTGTGCCAGCAGGATCCACAGCAGAACGATCAACCGCAGTACCGAAAAATCACCAAAAAGCCCGCAGCCTGAGAGCACCACCAGTATCAGGCAGATCACGATAGTCATGATCACCCCTGGCCATCCCTGTTCGTTATAATAATGTGATGACAGCCCGCGATACTGGCTGGTCTGCATCGGTGTCCGGTTGATGATGCTGTAGGTGGAAAGTTCCCGCGATATAGTAAAAACAGCACACAGCATAGCCGCTTTCGCCAGAGTGAAATCCTCTGCTAAAGTCGCCATAGATGCGAAAAACAGCAGCATCATAAACCCGAGAGAGATCACAGCGAATGCTCCTACGCGGGAGTCCTTCAAGATCCGCTGCCGGTCAGCCAGCGGCCTGCGGGAAAGCACCGCATCGCTGCAGTCCATAAACCCGTCCAGGTGAATAAATCCCGTCATCCAGAAATAGCTGAAGGTCAGCAGTGCGCCAGACAATAAACTGCTGACGCCCAGCAGGGACAGCAGCCACCAGATAACGCCTGCCAGCACTCCCAGAACCGTTCCGATCAGGGGAAACATATTGAGCATGGTGTATCGATTATCTTCTTCCCAGCCACGATACGGGCATGGGATCCGGCAAAAACAACCCCAGGCCATCAAAAACCCTTTTATATATCTCATTTCCAGATTTCCTCCATTCCTCCACTGATTTCGATCACCCGCTCGCAGACAGAAGCCAGCGCCCGGTCTGCTGTCGCCAGCCCCTGGCGGTAAGCCTCGACAGTCTCACTGTATTCGCAGGCATCGCTATATATATAATCGGAGACGAAAACCGTGCTCCCGGTCTTTGCAGCAAACTCCGTAAGGTCCTCGCGGATCCGCTTTGCAGCATCCGGATCGAATTCGCCGCGCTCGTCGAACATCTCATTGCTGAGAAGTGCGGTCACGCTGTCTAATAAAAATGCTCCGGAGGGATCTACCTGAGGATCATCGAGGAGCGACAACAGGTTTTTCCCGCATTCCAGAGTCGTGAATCCCCAGCCGTCCCGTTCGGCCAGATGTCTGCGGATCCGCGCCCGATCCTCTGAATCGTGAGGGATCATGGTGGCGATATAGTAAAGGGGACGGCCGCTTTCGTCCGCCTGTTTGCGAGCCAGGCGCTGGGCGTAAAAAGACTTGCCGTTTTTGCAGCCGCCGCTGATGAAAACGTTCATTTAAAAGCAGTCTCCTTCCCGGATCTCGTCCAGATAATCGTCGTTGATCTCGGCCTCCTCGAAGGTCGTCATGTGGCACATCACGTTGCATGCTCCCCGGAGCACCTCGAACGCAATAGGGCATCCGCTGCCCTCACCAAGGCGCATGTCCAGGTCGAGAAACGGCCGCAGTCCCAGGTGATTCATGGCGTGCATATAGCCTTTCTCCCAGGACTTGTGGGACGCGAACATATACGACACGCAGTCGGGGGCCATCATGTAGGCTGCCAGCGCGGCAACCGCTGAAATATAGCCGTCTATCACGACAGGAAGCTGGTTTCGCGCCGCTCCCAGATACAGCCCGGTCATGGCGCAGATGTCGAAGCCGCCCACCGTAGCGAGGATCTCCAGCACGGCGTTCCGCACGTCGGTCAGAGTGTCCAAAGACTCCCCAAATTCCGTGCTCCGGTAAGGCGTGGACACGGCGTCCACGATCTCTTTTTTCTTCAAAAATCCCGCGTCGTTGACTCCGCCGCCTCGTCCGCAGGTTTCCTCCGCATCCAGGCCTGTCAGGGCCGACAGCACCGCCGCGCTGGTGGTGGTATTGCCGATGCCCATTTCTCCCGCGCCGATCAGGTCGTACCCCGCTTCTTTCAAAGCGTTCGCCATCTCCATGCCGGTCTCGATGCACTGCAGCGCTTCTGCAAAGGTCATGGCAGGGCCTTTTGCAATATTCCAGGTGCCGCGGCGGATCCGGCGGTTTACGATTTTATGGGTGTCTTCCAGGGGTGCTTCGCAGTAAAGCTCTTGTGGAATGTCGTATTTCACGCCGAGATCGACGATGAGAAGGTCGCTTCCGAAGCTTTCTGCCAGTGCTCCCACGCCGGTGAGTCTGCGGGTGAAGTTGATGGTTTGCGCCCGGGTCACCGACTGGGGTGCTGATGCGATGCCTTCTTCTGCAACGCCATTGTCGGCGCACATGACGGCGACGCAGGTCTTTTCGATGGTGTTTTTCACCTGTCCCGTGATCCCTGCCATTTTGATGGAAAGCTCTTCGAGCACGCCCAGGCTGCCCGGCGGTTTTGCCAGTTTGGCCTGACGGTCTGCGGCTTTTTCCATGGCTTTGACGTCGGCGGGATCTATCTTATTTAATTGTGCAAAGAATTCTTCTTTCGTCATAGTTTCCTCGTTGTTATCTATAAGGTTTTCTGATTTTCCAGCCACTCCACGGCCTTGCCGCAGTGAATGACCTCGACAGTGTAGGTGGTGTCCGGCCTGCAAAGTTCCTTTGCCTGCTGCAAAAGATCATGGATATCCATGATCCCTTCGTCAAACGGTGCGTGCCAGTCGTAGTTTCCGTCGTTGTTGTGAAGGTGGAAGTGTTTGATATACGGGGACAGCACCTGGATCCACTGGCTGACCGGAACATCGCTCATACAGTTGGCGTGGCCGATGTCCAGACAGATGCCGATATTAGGCTGATCGATATCTTTTAGCATATCCGCCATCATCTGCGGTTCATCCTCCAGGACGTTTTCGATGCAAAGCTGAAAATCTGCAGGCTTGTCTGCCATAAATCCCGTCCAGAATTTCACCGACTGCTCCTGATGCCACGATTTAAAATAAATGTGAGGCACATAACCGGAGTGGACTACCATTTTAGTGATGCCCAGATCTTTGCAGGCGGTGTACGCCTGCTCCATCCGATGGCGGGCAAGGTCCTTTGCAAGAGGATCGATAGCCGCCGGATGCAGTTCGTTAAACGGCGCGTGGAGCACCGCGTGCTTCGGAGAGACTTTGCAGTCCGTAAAAAGCCGGCGGATCTCTTTGCAGCATGATTCGTATTTTGGCTCGTCCAGATTCTCTGCCATGCAGAACTGATCCAGCTCGAGGCCGCTTTGTGTTTTTTTGACCCAATGGGCGAAATCCTCGCCGATGGTCGCGATGTGAAGATTTTTCATAGGGTTTATTATATTCATAGGACTCCATTATAGCATATAATAATTATATAGGAGGGCTTGTCTATCTATCAGGACAGCAGCCAGTCAATCAAATAAAGGGATTTGATACCGTCATAGGAAGTGATATAATCCCGATCCATTGATAATACGATTTTTTCGTAGTTATCAGGTATCATACGCAGTGGACGGAGTTCGCGTTCACGGGTTTCAGGAGACAACATGCTTTCTGTCACCTGGATATAAAGTTTATCGTTGGGTTTTTCTGCTACAAAGTCGATTTCTGTTTCTCCAAATTTGCCAATATACACACGATAGTCGCGGCGGATCAGTTCCAGGAATACGATGTTTTCGATGATATGACCTCTATCCGCATCACGATATCCCAGCAGCATATTGCGGAAGCCCATATCGATAATATAGTTTTTCCCTAATGTTTTTAGCAGCTGTTTGCCCTTCACATCATATCTTCCAACGGAGAAAAAGATAAAGGCATTGTGAAGCATGGTAATGTACTTATTCACGGTTTTACCTGCGATGTTTTTTCCTTTTACAGCTTGAATATCACCTTCATGGGATAAGACATTGCCGATATTGTTAGGCGAAGTGATGCTGCCGATGTTAGAGCAAAGGAACAGTATGATTCTTTGCAGCATGTTCTGATCTGCCTGTTTGTTTCGCTGCAGGATATCCCGCAGTACGACAGTGGAGTAGATGCCCTCCAGCGCCTGATTGATTCTAGCTTCATTAAACTGGTACTCTCGCAGAACAGGCATACCGCCAAACTGCAAGTATCTCTGGAACTTTTCTTCTGTTGTTACAGAAGGACTAAACTCATAGAAGGTCAGAAATTCCTTAAAAGACAGGGGCAGCATACGGATTTCTACATATCTGCCGGCAAGCAATGTAGAAAATTCCGTGGAAAGCAAATAAGCGTTGGATCCGGTAATATAGATATCTACATCAAAATCAAGCCGGAATGATTCGATTGCTTTCTCCCAATGTTTAACGGCCTGCAGCTCGTCAAATATTAAATAAGTTTTGCCTTGCTTCGGTATACGTTCACTGACATAATCATAGAAATGCAGGTAATCGGAAAGGTTTCGATAACGAAGAGATTCCAGATTCATGTGAATGATGTTGGCGTCGATCACACCGCTATCGGAAAGGTATTGATGGAACAAATCCAGCAATGAGGATTTCCCGCATCTGCGAATACCTGTAACGATCTTGACAAGATCTACATCTTTGTTTTCAATGAGTTGATTTAAATATTCCGGGCGATTGATAAGTTCAGCCATGAGGCACCTCCTGATTTTCTTATTTATAGTATACCCCAAAAATCAGTTATGGTCAAAAAGCTTCGGAATTACAAGTTGAAAACTTCGTAAAAATATATAGTTTTCGACTTTGAACATCAAAATTGCCCTAAAAATCGAACGTAAAATAAATACGGTTGATTGCGATCGTGCGATAAAATATTACAAAAGAAATGGGGATTCTTATCTTGACAGAGTACCGCTTATTTCATATGATAACATTGATTAAATTTAATACTGCAAGCGGGCACTTCGGAAGCCGGTGCAAGTCCGGCACTGTGTCTCAGCAACCGTGATATCTGCGGAGGAACACGCGAGGTTTGCTGCAAAGCATCCTGCAGTCACTGGGGAGCAGGCTTTATTTCTGCAAAGAATATAAGCCGGCAAAGCTCTCTGGGAAGGCGTTCTGACGGTCAAGGATTAAGTCGGGAGACCTGCACGCTTAAAACAAAAGTCTTCTGAGGTAGGACGACGTTTAACATACGGTCGGTCAGACCGTAGCTTTGTGTACGTTTTTTTGGCATCTCGGAAGAGATGCTTTTTTTATGATCTGCCCAAATCTTTGATTTGGCAAATTTATCTCTGCGGAGCGGGGACAGATCGATACAGCAATTATGGGAAGGAGAAGTGATGAAGAAATCACCGAAAAAATTATGGAAGCGATCGCTGGGGTTCGTACTGACAGCAGTTATGATCATGACTGCCGCACTGCCGACCACAGCTTACGGCGTGGAGCTCAACGCTCGCGCGGGAGGATTCTCAGAGGCCATTGCCGGAACGATAGAGATTTTGGCAGGAAATGGATACAGCGCAGAGAACGGAATCGCACTGCAGGATGCTGCAGGGGATTCCGCAGATGCAGAAGCTGCCATGAAGTATTTGCAGGATAAGTATGTAGCTGCCACTACGAAAATCATCAGCGGCAGTACGCAGGAAAAAGATACCTGTCATGCGATCCTGCCATCGAGCAAGGATAGTTTCCGCCTTGCATATGAAAGTGGAACAGGAACAAGTCTCTATAAGAGCGGCTGGTATATCAATGACAAGAAAGAAACAGAAGGACTTATTGAGCCTGCTAAGGGGAGCTGGGTATCAAGAAACCCTCTAAGTATCAATATTACACATCCTAAAACAGATAAAACTTTTCAACTGACTTTAAAGTTGTTCCCAAGCGGCACAGAGGATGATGTGATCAATGGAGAAACTACATCCATGGACAATTCTGCAGCACTGGCGTCGCAGGAGTTCCTGATTACGATAAAGGGTACCGGTGAAGTGGAGACTCCATCCACCTTTGACGTTAGCTTTACGCCAGTAGACAGCGAAACGAATGCAGCTGTTGCAGGAGCAAAGATCACGCTGGAAGAAAATTGGAGCACCGTTTATCCAACCAACGGTGTTTATAAAGGATTATCCAACAAAATCTATACTCTGAAAATCACAGCTGACGGCTATCAGGACTACAAGGAAAACTTTACCCCGTCCCAGAGCGGAGAAGTGAAGATTCCGATGACCAAGGCTTCCTACAGCACCATCAAGTTCAATGTGAAGGACTCTGCAGGCAAGAGCATTAAAGATGCCAAGGTAAAAGTCAAACAGGGATACTATGATACCGTAAGTCCGCAAAGTGACGGAAGCTATAACCTGAAAAACGGCGTGACATATAATTACACGGTAGAGGCTGTTAATTACACTTCGATAAACAGCGTGAGCTTTATCCCGTCAGGTGACCAGACTATCGACATCACGATGACGAAGAACATCTCCCAATATAACGTTACATTCAAGCCGGTCGACAGCAATGATAAGGATATTGCGGATGCTGCAATCAAAGTAACATATGAAGATTCCGATTACGATGACGACTGGACCTGGGTCACAAATGAAATCACAGTAGAACCGGAAAAAGACGGATCATACAAACTGGACAAATCTAAAACATACAACTATACGATCACTGCAGACGGATATGAAAAAACTACCGGCACTTATAAGCCGAGCGGTGACGATGAAGATATCACGAAGAAGGTCACGCTGAAATCTACGAAGACAATAGATCCGGCGGACCAGGAAAAAGTGAATGCTATCAAGACGAAATTCGATAAAGAGACTAGCGTTCTTAGACCGGATTTTTCCAAGGATAAAAAGATCACCGATCTGGTGCTTCGCAAAATACAGGGTTATACCGATCTGACGACAGATGGTGTAACAGTGGAACTGAAAACATCCGGTGATACGGATTACATCAAGGACGATGGAACTATCGTTTATAAAACCGGCGCTCTTGATCAATGGGGGAACAACAGTACTACCGTAACAGGAAATATCTTTGTATTCAAAGCAGGAAATGCAGAAGCTGTTTCCGGCGAAACGCGGGCGACCATTTGTTGGGACAGAGATTATTTTAAATCCCAGATGCAGAAAGAAGCCGACAGCCTTACGTGGAACACGATCAAGAATGCTAACCTGAAAGAAGATGAAGTAACAACAGATCTGACCCTGCCCCAGTGTATAGGTACTTCCGCCAGGAATGTCTGGTCCAAGGTGACCTGGACGTCTTCAGAGCCTTCTGTCATTTCCATCGACAAGACGGGATACGACTCCATGATCGACCCGAAAAAAGGTACGATCCATCCGCCGGAAGAGGATACAGTAGTAACACTGACGGCCACATTCCAGGCCAATAATACTGTCCTCAATGAGAATGTCGAACACGTCGTCGACTTCGGCACCATCACCAAGACTTTCAAAGTCACAGTCAAGGGCAAGCAGGCTGCCAAGCCGACGGAAGATGAACTGAAGGCGATTCTGGACAAGTATTACACAGCGGACAGCCTGCAGGATTTCAATACAAAGAACACGCTGGACATTAACAATGTAACAGGCGATATCCAGCTGCCGAGATACACGAGGATCAAGGATGAAAATAACGAAGCTGTTTTCGCCAACAAGGAAATTACAGTAACTACAGACAAGGAAGATATCCTCAAAATCAATGGCTACCGTGCAGCGGTAGACCGGTTTGCAAGTCAGAACGAGAAGGAAACCGTTAATCTGATCGTTACCTTTACGAGAGACGGCGTGACCGTTTCTAAGAAGATCCCGCTTACAGTCAGCATGATCACGGATAAAGAGCTGGACAAAGAACTGGCTATGATGGAAAAAGCCAAAGAACATTACTTCGACGGCATCAACGACGGCAAGTATGCGGACAAGGATTCCATCACAGGAGATCTTCATGCATTTCATGAAATGAACCTGGACGAGCAGGGGAATCCGATATGGGTCTATAATGTTGACGATATGACGGGTGTGGGCATCGTGCCGGACGATTATCAGGACGGATCACTGGGTCAGACCGGCATTCCGTACAACCGATTCAAGTCCTCCAACAACGCTATCGTAACTCACGAAAATCTGCTGGTGACCCGCCCGGAAAACTCAACGCAGATCACCATTTCCTCGCTCCTTTCCAGTGAGAAATATGGTAAGTTCGCCAAGGACCATCCGAACAATGAGAAGCTGCAGAAGCTTTACAAGCAGGAAGTTTCCGTAACTGTGACCGTCAAGGGCACCAAGGCGTCCGCAGAAGCTCTGTTGGCAGAGATCGAGTCAGCCCAGAAGCTTCACGACAGCATGGTAGAAGGCACTCAGCCGGGCGAATACCAGAAGGGTGCAAAGGCTGCTCTGGCAGAAGCCATCGCCAGAGCGCAGGCAGTAGCTGACGATAAAAACGCTACAGAAGCGCAGCAGGATGCAGCCATCGCTGCTTTGCAGCAGGCTGTAAAGGATGCGAAGGCTCTGCAGAACGCAAAAGAAGCAGCCGTAAGCGTTCGTATCAATATGGATTCCGGAAAACCGGGGAAATCCTATACAGTAAAAGTAACTTCCGATATGGCGGCCAAGGCAGGCTTCTCCAAGCCGGAAGGATTTGAAAACACCGTGACTATTCTGGACGCTATGGTAGCGGCACATCAGAAGATGTACGGCGATGACTTTGGGAAAGTTCCAGGAAAATATTTGATCATCAACGGCGGATGGATCCAGAAATTCTGGGGAATAGAGACTGGTGCGATAGGATATCTGCTCAATGATCAGTCGCCGGCAGATTTAAATGGGAGTGCGACGCTCTGCAATAATTCCCCGATCAAAACAGGCGATGTCGTGACTGTGTATCAGTATGGTGACACTCAAAATTATTCTGACACGTATCTGTATTTCGCAGATTCCCAGATCCAGCAGAAGGAGCTGGGTGAGGTTTCGCTGACGCTGATGAGAAGCGGGTATGATGCAAACTGGAAGCCGGTAAGTTCTCCGCAGGAAAACTGCAAAGTCGTCCTCGCGGACAGCAACGGCAAGCAGGTCGCAGAGGGTACGACCGATAAGGACGGTATCGTTACCTTTAAGATTTCTGAAGCAGGCAGCTATAGTGCTGATGTAACAGCAGCTCCGTTTGATTATTATGTGTCCGCTCATGCGGACATCACCATCGGCGACAGTCAGGTGGTAGATCCGGATGATCCGAGCAAGGATGATATGAAAAATGACGATCCGAAGAAGGACAACGCGATCCAGGATCTTAACAAGAACAAGACGACACTGCAGGCTGGAGCAGGCGGAAACGGCGGTTCTGACGGCAGTGGCGGCGGAAGTGCTTCCGGCGACAGCGCCAAGACAGGAGACGATGCTCAGCTTTATGTATGGATGATGCTGATGCTGGCTTCCATGGCGGCGGCAGTGTACATTTACGCAGCAGCACAAAGACGGGATGACCGTTTCTAAATAAAAACGTTATATCGATGAATCAGGAGAGAAAAATGCAGACGCAGCAGCAGAAAAAGAAACATAAAAAGCTGTTTAACATCCTAATGATCGCCATGATCGCCGTGATTGCCTTTTGTTCAGTCATGGCGGTCGGTCATATCAGGGGATGGTTCGGCAGTGGTGATTCCAGCTCCGCGGTGGTCACGAAGGAAATCAGCGGAGTTGCCAATATTGAGCGAAGCGGCGTAGGGTACAGCTTAAAGGAAAAAGTACCTTTGAAGGCCGGAGATATCATAGAGACCGAAACAGGTTCTACGGTGGCGGCGAAAGTAAGTGGCCACAACGCGCTTACCTTAAATGAAAATGCGGAACTGTCCGTAAAAAACAGCGAGAAGAACGACGTGGCCTTTACGCTGAATGAAGGCGAGATCTTTGCAGATGGGAAAGATCCGGGGAAAACATTTGATGTAGCGCTGGACAAAAACACCGTGCATGTGGCAAAATCCGGGGACGCAGTAACCTTTGCAGCCTCGCAGCAAAAAGGAAGTGCAACGGTCAGCGTTATGAGAGGAAACCTCAGCGTAAGCATCGAGGACGGAACGGAAAAAGATGTGAAAGCTGGAGAATCCCTGCTGATCGCCCACGATAACGAAGGGCATCTGAGTGCAGAGGTCGCGACTCTCAAGGCTGAATCCTTCGACGATTTTGTGCTGACACAGGCGTCAAAATGTGACAGTAAAGACGATCTTTGCTTTGCGGCCAAGGATCTGAAAAAAGTACAGGAAACACGGACTGCTGAGAAGCAGAAAGCACAGGAGGCGGCAGCGAAAGAAGACGCTCTGTATAAAGAGATCATGTCGTCCGACGGCAGTCAGTCCGGAAGTTCATCGGTGTCCGGCAGCAAATCCGGAAAAAGCGGCAGCTCTTCCAAAGTCAAGACCTGCACCATCCAGATCCGCTGCGATTCCATCCTGAAACACCTGGGGGATCTAAAGGAAGGCAAGAATAAATACGTGCCGGCAAACGGCGTGATCCTGGCCACCAGCAAGGTGGAATTCGCAGATGGAGAAACGGTCTTCGACGTGCTGAAACGAGCCTGCTCCTACACGGGGATCCAGCTGGAATATTCCTATACGCCGATGTACGGCAGCTATTATGTGGAAGGGATCAATCATCTGTATGAATTCGACTGCGGCAGCCAGTCGGGCTGGATGTACAAGGTCAACGGATGGTTCCCGAATTACGGATGCTCCAGCTATAAGCTGAAGGATGGCGACGCGATTGTCTGGAGCTATACCTGCACGGGAATGTAAAGGGGAACAAGGAGAAAAAGCATGAAACGAAGTAAAAAAGCATTAAGTATTATAGTGATGCTCCTGATGGTGGCGACGACGCTGGCGCCTACCTGGGCCTTCGGAACGGAGGCGGCTCCGGCAGCACAGAATAGTGTGCAGGAGAGCCAGGCTGCAGCAGTGGAAACCAGTGGTGCGGCAGAGCCGGTTCTTGCAAAGCTCTCCGTCAAGGCATATCAGTATGCAGCAGGTGATCCTGCAAAGCCGCTGAAAGCGGAGGCTTCTGCTTCCGACGGCGGCACGCTGACCTATCAGTGGCAGAGCAGCAAAGACGGAAAGAACTTTACCGATATCAAAGATGCTACCAATGCGGAATACACCCCGCAGACCGGGGAAGCGGGCACGGTATATTACCGCGTTCTGGTAACCAATACGGCGGGCGGATCTGCATCCTCCGCTGCCGGTGAAACCATCACGGTCACGGTAGCAGAAAATGCGGTTGCGACTCAGGCGGCGGATGCCAGCACGGAAGAACCGTCTGGAAGCGGTACGGCAGCCGATCCATATCAGATCGGGAACGCCGATCAGCTCATGTGGTTTGCCGCAAAGGTCAATGGCAGCACGAAAAAGAGTACATCCAATTTGTGTGCAAAACTGACATCTGATATTGACCTGACGGGGAAAGAATGGACGCCGATTGGATGTTACAACAGCTATAGTGACTGTGTTTATTATGGTGGTACGTTTGATGGGGGCGGACATACGGTTTCCGGGCTGACGATCAATAATGCCAAGACATATCAGGCGCTATTTGGTTATGTAAAAGGCGGAACGATACAGGATCTGACGGTTAAAGGCAGCGTTAAGACTTCTACGAAAAGTTCGTCATACGCAGCGGGGATCGTATCCTACGGAAATCCTGTAACTATAAAAAACTGCACCAACGAGGTGGATGTGACGGCGAGTGCCAAGGGATATGCTGCAGGTGTTTGCGCATATGTGATAAATGGTTCGAAGTTGGAATCCTGCACCAATAAAGGCATGGTGTCCGGATATGGAGATTACGTGGGCGGTGTTGCAGGAACGGTAACAGGATCAACGACAACGATTACAGGCTGCTTTAACCATGGAGTGGTTACAAACACAGGAAAACCCAGCAGCTATGCTTACAGTACCGGTGGTATTGCAGGCGGTATTTCCACCGGTGTTACCGTAGAACGTTGCGGGAATACGGGAAATATTACTAGTACATTAAAACGTACCGGCGGCATTGCAGGAAGTGCCGGAGGTACTATCAATGCTTGCTTTAATACAGGAACGATCACTGGTATTTACGGCGTCGGCGGGATCGCAGGAGATTCGGGGACATCTGATGCAAAAGTCACTGGATGCTATAATACGGGAGACGTAAAAGGTGTATCGCCGTCGGCGTCTTTCAAGGATACCAATGCCAAGGGGATCGGCGGCATCATCGGTGGTGTGGGAGGTACCAGCTACAAGGCTTCTGTTTCCGGCTGCTACAATATGGGAACAGTCAGCAATGCTTCCACGCTGACGGATATTACGGTCGGCGGGATCGTTGGATGCAGCGCAGCCAAAACTTACAGCGGCACAGCAACGGAAAACCTGATGACCGTGACCAATTGCTGGTATCTGGATACGACAGCGGCGCAGGGTGACGGCTACAATAAAAACGCATCGGGCATCACAGCCAAGACGGCAAAACAGATCGCAGATGGCGATATCGGCGACGGCTGGGTCATGGGCCCGGATGGTCATCCGATCCTGGGCTGGCAGGATCCCAATGCGACCTATAAAGTTACATTCAATATCAACCTAGAAGACGCCAAGCTGGTAGTCAAGGATTCTTCTGACAAAACGGTGGATCCAGAGAGCGACGGAACCTATAAACTGAAAAACGGTACATACACCTATGAAGTGACGGCGGACGAGTACAAGACGAAGACGGGAAGCTTTACGGTGGCATACAGCGGACAGAGCATCAGCGTTTCTCTGGATATCCAGAAATACGATTACGTCTTCACCACTGATCCGGAGGATGCGAAGCTGACGGTGAAATCCGGCGATGATGTCCAGAAGTCTCTGGCGGACGGTAGAACCTATCAGCTGGCGAAAAAGGGCAATCCATATCGTTACACGGTAGAGAAATTCGGATATGAAACCAAGAGCGGTACGCTGAATGTCAAGGGTAATGCGGACAATGATAAGAAGAGCGTGACCCTGAAAAAGCTACCGGTCTATAAAGTAAACTTTACAGTAGAAAAAGCAGCGGGCGGACAGGATTCCACGCCGGTCATCACGGTGACCAGCAAGGATGACAAGGATGCTGATCTGAAAGCGGATGAGGACGGCGACTACCACTTGCCGGACGGCGACTATTCCTATAGCGTTTCCTGTTCTGGATACAAGACGGTTCGAGGCGAGTTTACAGTTTCCGGGAAAGACCTGACTGTAGACGGTATTCAGCTTGAGATACAGACTTCCTGGGACGGGGAATCTTATACAGAACCTGCAAAGAATGGGCAGGGCGTTTATCTGATCTCCAGCCCGGACGAGCTGATGTGGTTCGATAAAAACGCCAAGATGACCGATTCAGCGAAACTGCTGGCGGATATCACCATCAATGAAGATGTGTCAGGATCTGATGCGACTTCCCAGAAGTACAAGTGGACGCCGATCGGAATGGACAAAACTAAGGCGTATACAGGAAATTTCGATGGAAATGGACATACCATTTCGGGACTGTATATCAACAGTACAGCGGCCAATACAGGTTTGTTTGGTTACGTTGGTGCAGCAGGTGAGATCAAAAATGTAACGATTTCAGACAGTGTCATTACATCGACACAGAATTATACGGGAGCAGTTGTAGGAGATTCCAAGGGGAATATCACAAACTGTCATACTACAGCGACGACTCGCGTGACCGGAGCAAATTATGTCGGAGGGATTGTTGGAGAATTGGACAGCAATATGTCTCTGGCTCAGTGTTCCAATGCCGGGGAGGTACAGGGAACCGGAACGAGTGGTTATGCAGGGGGCATCGCTGGACGTGTGCAGTCCAACGCATCCAATGCGTTGACGGATTCTTATAATACCGGAAGAATTACCGGAGTAGCAAATGTTGGAGGTATCGCAGGGCATCTATATAATGGAGGAGGAATACAGAATGTCTATAATACTGGAAGTGTTTCTGCTTCAAAGGGCGTTGCAGGAGGCATCGTTGGGGCGTTTCGATATGGCACGCTGAAGAATGCATATAATGCAGGTCTGGTGGAAGCCTCGACAAAAGGCGGCGTGGCTGGAAGATTAGAATGGACTGGTGGCAACAAAACGCTCCAAAACGTATTCTATTCTGCCGAATACGAGGCAATCGGCAATCTGAATGGCTGCACGATCCAAAACGGCACGGCAACCGCCAAAACTTCCGACGAGCTGAAAGCCCTCACCAGCGAAGACCTGGGCGACGGCTTTGCAGCAGATACCAATGGGATCAACAGCGGATATCCGGTGCTGGCATGGCAGAACGGGACTGTGAAATCCGACGATCCGGAAAAGGACGACAACGGATGGCAGGGCGAAGCGGCCAAGGATGCGCCGCAGCAGAAGGACAGCGTATATCAGATCGGAACGCCGGCAGAACTGGCATGGTTTGCCGAAAAAGCTGCACAGGATTCCACTGATCTGAAAGCTGTTTTGACAGCAGATCTGGATCTCAACAACAATGTTTGGACCGGCATCGGCGGACAGACTGCAGATACGGGCTTTGCAGGAACTCTGGACGGTGCGGGACACACCATTAAAAACCTTTACCTGAAAAACGGTAAGGGCCTGATCCCGTACAACAAGGGAACGGTGAAGAACCTTACCCTGGCAGGTATCCTCAAGGGCGGAGATGAAACAGCCGCATTGACAGGAACCAATGCGGGAACGCTGGAGGAGATCACTTCCAACGTGACGGTAACGGGTGGAAACAAAATTGCCGGGATCGCCGGAAACAACACCAAGGATGGCGTCATCAAAGACTGTCACAATACGGGTGCAGCGACCGGGGAATCCTATGCGGCAGGTATCGTGGCATATAACGAAGGTTCTGTGTCGGGATGCAGCAATACGGCTGTGATCACTGCCGGAAGCACCTTTGCAGGAGGTATCGCGGCGGCTAATACCAATGCTGTAAAGAGTGAAGCGGCAAACGTGAGCAAGTCTGCCAACAGCGGACATGTGATCGTTAGCTCGTCAGCAGAAAGAGCTTATGCGGGCGGCGTCGTTGGCTGGAACAACGCCAGTGTCAGCAGCCTTTACAATACAGGAAACGTAGTCAGCCGAGGCGGCTATGTAGGCGGATGTCTGGGCTGCAATACGACGGGTTCTACGGCCAAAAGCCTGTATAACCTGGGGGATGTAGCCGGTTCTTATGCCGATACGGAGACGGGAGAAGTCTTCAATGTAGGTGGTGTCATAGGCGGAGGTGTGGCAGGAACAGACTGCTGGTATCTCAGCTCCCTGGCTATCGCAGATGCGGACAGCTCCAGCGCCAATAAAGCCGACGCAGGAACCATTAAAAACAAGGCAGGAAATCTGGCTTCCCTGGCGGGCAGCAAGGAGACTCTGACAGGAACTGTAACGCTGCCGGAAGACGTTCAGGCGGGAGAAACTATCAAGGCCTCCTACACTGACGGTAACGGCCAGGATCCGATGTTCGTCTGGTACAGAGACTGGGGCGGAGAGGAACAGGTCCTGGGCTTTGGAGAAAGCTTTACCGTTCCGAACGATATGGTCGGCGTCAAGGTTTACGTCAAGTGCATGGACGGGGATCACTACGGCATCAAGACGGCAGAGTCCGGCAAGGTGCAGGGCATGTCGGGAACGGTCAAGATCCAGGGACAGGAAGTCGCGGGACACACCTTGACGGCTGTTTACAAGGGTAGCGAAAAAGCACCAAAGTACCAGTGGTATCGCGGATCAAAAGCCATCAATGGTGCGACTAATGAAACATATAAACTGACCGACGATGATCTGGGCAAGGAAATTTCCATTCGCGTGACCGGAAGTCTGGCAGGCTATGTTGAAGCGAAGACAAGCACCATCAAGGATGGCGCGTCGGCAGGCATCTGGCCGGAGGATCAGTGTAGTGAACCGGCAGTGAAATCCGGTGTGTACCAGATCTCCAGAGAGAAGGAACTGAAGTGGTTCGTCAACGCTGTCAACGGTGGCAATACTGCGATCAACGGAGCGCTGACGACAGATATTGCCTTGAGTACTGCTGAGGGAACTGCAGGCAACTGGTACCCGATCGGCAACGACAAGAACTCCTACAAGGGAACTTTTGACGGACAGAATCACAGAGTCACAGGCATGGTGATCCGCGGAGAAAAGAACGAGCAGGGATTCTTTGGAAATATAGACGGCAAGGGAACTGTTAAAAACTTGAAGATTTCCGGAGATATTAACGTGACAGGCGATAGTCTCTCCACCGGTGGTATCGTTGGATATCTGGAAGGTAAGATCATCTACTGTGAATACAGTGGATCGGTTTCCGGGGGTATGTACGTCGGCGGTATCACAGGTCAGACCGGGCTCAACGCCAAGGTGACGGAATGTCGCAATACAGCATCGGTAGCTGGTACACAGAGTATCGGTGGTATCACAGGCGCTGTATCCTATGGAACTATCAGCAAGTGTATCAATACGGGAAGCGTAGCAACAACAGATAAAGGTCAGCAGGCCGGCGGTATCGCAGGACTGATGTCCAACTACGCAGTCGTGGAAGGCTGCTATAATACAGGAACCGTAATTGGTAAAAAGAATCTGGGCGGTCTGGCCGGTGAAGCGACGGTCTGCGCCGTGCCGCAGGGCTGCTACAATATCGGAAGCGTAGCGTCCGGTATCAACACAGGCGGTTCGGTAGGCAGCTATACAGGATCTGCCTATATCAGTCAGACAACGGGAAGCTTCTACCTGGCTGAATCCCAGGCAGCGGCAACGGATAAAACAGCGACAGGCGCTTCTTCGGCAACCATGAAGAAAGCTGCTTTTGTGACAAAGCTGAATCAGCAGATCGGTACGGAGTTCTTTGCAGAAGATACGGAAAAGCTGAATGATGGATATCCGATTTTAAAATGGCAGACAGAAGGCTCTTCTGAAGGAGGAAATACGACGACGCCGGAAGATCCGGACAAGACCGAAATCAGCGTAAGCTTTGGATTAACAGGAGATACAGTTCACGGTGAGAACGGAAAGCATACAGGAGATGTGACCTGGATCGATTCGACATCCTATAAGATGAAGAAGGGTGCGACGGCACAGGATCTCTTCGAAAAGGCCCTGGGAGATGCCGGTCTGGACTATGAAATGTCTGGAAACAGCTACGTATCGTCCATTAGCAATGCAAAAGAAAAAGTTACGTTAAGCGAGCTGTCCAACGGACCGTACAGCGGATGGATGTACACCATCAACGGTAAATTCGTGGACTACATGAGCGCTGTTACATTAAATGACGGCGATGTGATGCAGTTCTTCTACGTGGACGATTATCGCACGATCGACTGGGCGGGCAACAAGACGCCTCAGGAAGCTGCGGATGAAGTTGCGGCCATGATCGAAGCTCTTCCGGATGTGGATAAGCTGTCGCTGGACGATGCGGCGGCTGTAGGCCGGGCACAGAGCGCCTATAATGCACTTTCCGATGAAGCTAAAGCTCTGATTTCCAAGAACCTGAAGGCGAAGCTGGATGCGGCCGTGGCCAAGATCGCGCAGCTGCAGAAGACTAACCAGAAAGAATTCGATAAGATCTATCAGGAGACGGGAAGCAGTCAGGCAGCTCTGGCATCCAAGGCAGGGCTGACGGCAGGAACATCCGGCGGTGAATGGGTCGCACTGGGACTGGCACGTTCCGGATCCATCAGTGACACGCTGGCGGAGCAGTACGCACAGGCAGCATATCAGTATGTGAAGAAAAAAGGTTCTTCCACCATGAGCGACAGCAAGTCTACGGAGAATTCCCGTATGATCCTTGCGCTGACGTCCATCGGCAAAGATCCGAGTGACGTTGCTGGATATGATCTGCTGGAACCATTAGCCGATCTGGACTACGTGAAGAGCCAGGGAATCAACGGACCGATCTTTGCACTGATCGCTCTGGATTCTCATGATTACGAGATCCCGAAGGCGGTGGCAGGTAAGACGCAGACTACGCGGGAAGCTCTCATCGACGCCATCCTGGCGGCACAGTTGAGTGACGGAGGCTGGAATGTCAATGGAAATGGTGCTGACGCAGATATGACGGCCATGGCGATCCAGGCACTGGCTCCATATTATAGCAGTAATGCGAAAGTAAAATCGGCAGTAGATGATGCATTGAAGCGGTTGTCCAAAATGCAGGAAGACAACGGCGGCTATACGTCCTGGGGCACTGCTAATGCGGAATCGGTGGCACAGGTCATCGTTGCACTGACAAGCCTGGGCATCGATCCGGCGTCCGACGGCCGGTTCATCAAGAACGGCTACAGCACCTTGGATGCGTTGGCGACCTTCTATAATGATAAGGGCGGCTTCAAGCACAGCCAGAGCGATACCACATCGTCTAATGGCCTGGCCACGGAACAGGCCTACTATGCGCTGGCCTCCTGGTATCGGCTGAAGGCCGGGAAGACGTCTCTGTACGATATGAGCGACGTAACGACGCTGTCTAAGATCATAGAGAAAACCGTGGTAAACGGTGGAGATTCTGCAAAGGATCCGAAGAAGGATACCCTGGCTTCCGGCAGCTCTCTGACAGCTTCCGGTACGACCCGGTCCATCACGAAGAAAGCCACGATAAAGCTTGGCAAGATGACGGAAGCTGCAAAGGCGGCGCTCGATAAGCTGGATGCTGTCGTCAATGCGAATCTCCCGCGGAATGCGAAGGAGTATACCGACGATCAGATCAGGCAGATCCTGGATGCGTATAAAGCCTACAATGCACTTTCCGTATCGGAAAAGAAAGCCATCGAGGCGACAGATACCTGGACTGCCTTTACAGAGATCACACAGAACCTGGGCAGCATGTATCATTACGATGAATCGACCGGTATCGATGTGAGAGCTACCAGTGCAGAAAACCTGCCGTGGTACATCAAGCTGGTGGCGACGCCGAAGACGGCAAGTGAGAAACAAAAGACTAAGGTACAGGACGCGCTGGGCGATAACAGCGAACTGTTCACCCTGTACGATATCCACTTCATCAACGCGCTGGATAACAGCGAGTGGCATCCGAGCGGTCTGATCCGCGTCAAGATGCCGATGGTCAGCATAGGAGACTATAAAACGCCGGTCATCGTGCATATCGCTGACAGCGGCAAGATCCGTCTCATCGAGGGCCACGTGGATTCGGCAGGAGGCACCATCGAATTCGAAGCATCCGATTTCTCCCTGTATGGGATCGCAGGATCCGATCAGTCCATTGATTCCCTGCTGGGAGCACAGGCAGCCCGTGACGTGATGCCGTGGATCATCGCAGGAGCTATCGCAGCGGCGATCCTGATCGCTATTATCGTCATGAGAAAGCGGAGAAACAAGAAGGGATTTTATGAGTAATGAAACCAGCGGATATGAACCGCCTAAAACAGAGAATTTCAAGTTTTTCAGTCACAGACAATGCGAATACTTCCCGTGTCACCAGCTGAAAGGCGGTATGGCGGAAGAAGACTTCAACTGCCTTTTCTGCTACTGCCCTCTCTACGCTCTGGGCGAGGACTGCGGCGGTAATTTTACCTACTATAAAGGGGTCAAAGACTGCACCGATTGTCTGATCCCTCACAGTCGCAATGCCTACGATTATATCACTTCACGCTTCGGTGAACTGGTGGTGCTGGCGCAGGAAAAGGAGCCGGTAGACAGTCCGGAAAAAATCTGATAGGATGGATCCATGAACAGACAGGATGCATTTTCGGGGTACAGCCCGCAAGTTAATTTCATATTTTACATCGGCACCGTATTTTTTACGGTGCTGATTGTGCATCCGGCGTTTTTGATATGTTCCCTGGTGCTTGCGGCCGTGTATTATCTGCAGGTCCGAGGGCGGCAGGGGCTTCGGACGATCGTTGGCATGATCCCGGTCTTCGTGGTGGTCAGTGCAATCAATCCGCTTCTCAACACCGGAGGCGACAGGGCCTTGTTCTATCTGGGACAGCGGCCTTACACGCTGGAAGCCCTGTATTACGGCATGGCGCTGGGATGTATGTTCACAGCGGTGATCCTGTGGTTCGCATCTTATAACAGAACCATGACAAGCGATAAATTCATGTTTGTATTCGGGCGAAAAAGTCCCGTGATCTCCATGATCCTTACTATGGTGTTTCGGATGGTGCCGGGATTTCAGCGAAAGGCGCGTCAGATCACAACGGCCCGCAGGTGTATCGGACGGATGGAAACTGGATCTTCGCTGCAAAGCAAACTCCTGCCGTCGTTTGCGGTGGTTTCGGCTTTGACGTCCTGGGCACTGGAAGGGGGAGTGATCACGGCGGACAGTATGCAGAGCAGGGGCTATGGAAGTGGAAAGCGAAGCGCGTTTTCCATCTATTCCTTTGTGAAGCGGGACAGACTGACGGTTTGCCTGATGCTCCTGCTTATGGCGGGGATCCTTGCGGCTGTGCTCCGAGGCGGGACACGTGCATCCTACACACCGGAGCTGCTGGTGTCAGGATACGATGATCCGTGGCTTTGGATCGGGAGCATCTGCTGGTTTGTATTTTTAAGTATTCCGGTCGCAGTTGATGTAGTGGAGGAAATGCGATGGCATGTTTTGAGATCAAAAATTTAAGTTTTTCTTATCCGGGAGCACCGGGCGGAGCATCCGAAGGCGATCGGGAGCACTCCGGCGCGCCGGGATATTTTGATACGCCGAAGGCTTTGCAGGATATCGATCTGACGATAGAGGACGGGGAATATGTTTTGCTGTGCGGCAAAAGCGGCTGCGGCAAAACGACTCTTTTGCGACACTGCAAGACGGTTCTGACGCCTCATGGAAAACGAGAAGGGAAAATACTGTTTCATGGCAAACCCCTTGAGAAATCCGATCAGCGGACGCAGGCGGCCAGGATCGGCTACGTCATGCAGGATCCGGACGCTCAGATCGTGACCGATAAGGTGTGGCATGAACTGGCTTTCGGACTGGAAAGCCTGGGGATGGATCAGAAGGCCATGCGGCTTCGAGTGGCGGAAATGGCCAGCTATTTCGGGATACAGGACTGGTTTTATAAAGATGTGGGGCAGCTTTCCGGCGGGCAGAAGCAGCTGCTGAATTTAGCATCCATCATGGCCATGCAGCCGGACGTACTGATACTGGACGAGCCGACAAGCCAGCTGGATCCCATCGCAGCGGCGGACTTTCTCAACACTGTCCGCAAGATAAACCTGGAGCTGGGAACGACCATACTGATCACGGAGCACCGACTTGAAGATATCTATCATGCGGCCGACCGGGTGGTCGTCATGGATCAGGGGCAGATCCTGACGGATGGTACGCCGAGACAGGTCTGCGATTTTCTGCAAAGACGGGAGCACGAGATGTTTACGGCCATGCCGGCGCCGGTGCAGGTGTATTATGGGATCGATGTCGGGACGGCAGAAAACTGCCCTCTTACCGTGAGAGAAGGCCGCAGCTTTTTAAGCGGTTTCTTTGCTGGACGAGATCCGGAGTCGCTGGCGCAGGAGATTGAAGTTTCAGATCGTCATAAATCAGAGGGAGAGCTGGAAAATTCCCCATTATCCATCGTCATGAAGGAAGTCTGGTTCCGCTATGAAAAGGATACGCCGGACGTGCTGCGAGGCGTGGATCTTGAGATCCCCCAGGGCAGCATCTTTGCAGTAGTTGGAGGGAACGGTACGGGGAAATCCACTATGCTGAAGAGTATCTGCGGCGTTTGCAGACCGTATCGCGGGAAGATCTGGATCGAAGGGAAACGTCTGGATAAATATAAAGGCGGAGAACTTTTTGCTGGAACTTTGGCCATGCTGCCTCAGGATCCGAAAAGCGTATTCGTGAAGAAGACGGTGAGAGAGGAGCTGCTGGAAATGTGTGACGAAGAAGAGCAGATTCTGAAGATTGCGGAACTCTGTGAAATCGATGACCTGCTGGATCGCCATCCTTATGATCTTTCCGGCGGGGAACAGCAGAGGACAGCTCTTGCCAAGGTTATGCTGACGGAGCCGAAGATCTTATTGCTGGATGAACCGACCAAGGGTATGGACAGCTTCTTTAAACAGAAATTTGCGAGAGTGTTAAAGCGTTTGCAGACAGAGGGCGTAACCGTCGTTATGGTATCTCACGATGTGGAATTCTGCGCACGGTACGCAGATCTGACGGGGATGTTCTTTGACGGGAGTATCGTGACGGTCAATACACCGGAGAAATTCTTTGCACGCAACAGCTTTTACACGACGGCGGCAAACCGCATGAGCCGTCACATATTTCAAAATGCGGTCAATGTAGAGGATGTGGTCGAGCTATGCAGGAAAAATCGATAAAAGAGAATAGGGCGGGTCGCAGATCTGTAAAACAGTGGATCGCGCTGGGACTTGTGATCATCGGGATTCCGGCAGTGCTGCTGCTTTCCTGGCAGATGGGTGATCGGAAATATTATCTTACCAGTATGCTGGTTTTATTGTGCGCCGTTGCGGCATTCTGGCTCAGTTTCGAGAGGCGCAGACCCAAGACGAGGGAAATGGTGCTGATCGCTGTGATGTGCGCGATCGCTGTGGCTTCGCGGGCAGCGTTTATTATGTTCCCGCAGTTCAAACCTATTGTGGGGATCGTCATGATCTGCGGTATGGCTCTGGGTCCGCAGGCCGGTTTTATGACCGGAAGCATCAGTGCTTTTGTCAGCAATTTCATATTCGGCCAGGGAGCGTGGACGCCGTGGCAGATGTTCGCCTTCGGGCTGGCAGGGCTTTTGGCGGGATACCTTTGCAGAGCGGGCGTGATGACCAGCGGAAAGCGGCTTGTGACAGCACTCATCGGCGGCGGGATGATCCTGGTTCTCATTGGACCCATCCTGGACACGTGTACATTGTTTACCATGAGTTCAGTGATCAATACAGAGTCGGTGGGAGCGGTGTATCTGTCGGGGCTGCCGTTCAATGCTGTGCACGGGGCGGCGGTATTCCTGACCCTGCTTATTCTGGCGCATCCGATGATCGAAAAACTGGATCGCATCAAAGTCAAGTATGGACTTATGGAAGCGGAGTAGATTATGAAATTCAGCAGTTATCATCCTGTGATCAATTTGATATATTTTGCGGCAGCGCTGACAGGGATCATTCTGTTTCGTCATCCGGTTTTCCTGGCTATTTCGTTTGCGGCGTCCTTTGCCTGGTCGGTGAAGCTGCGAGGAAAGCGCGGATTGATCTTCGATCTATGCCTGGTGCCTCTGATCCTGCTGTATGCCGGGGTGTATGCGTCTTATAATCACTTTGGTGTGACGGATCTTGCGACCGATTTTATCGGTAACGAAATCACCTTGGAATCCATCGTCTACGGACTGGTGCTGGGGACGACGGCAGCGGCTTTTTTGATGATGTTCAGCTGCTTTCTGGCGGTATTTTCCGTGGACAAGATCGTATATCTTTTTGGAAAGATCTCTCCGCGGCTTTCTCTCATGCTGTCGGTGGCATTGCGGATGTTCGGCCGGGTGCGAGTGCGAGCGTCTCAGATCGAAACGGCCCGGCGTGGATTGGGTAAAGGCGTGCACCAGGGAAGCCTCTGGCGGCGAATGAAAAACGGTGTACGGGAGCTGTCGATCCTGATCACCTGGATGCTGGAAAGTTTTATCGAAAGCGGATTTTCCATGAAGAGCCGGGGATGTGGTCTTCGAGGGCGGACGGCGTATTCCATCTATCGGTTCGACAACCGGGATCGCAGCCTGGTCGTAGTGCTGGTTGCCTGTCTTGGCGGACTGGCAGCGGCTTTGATGCTGGATCAGACACGGGTCTACTACGACCCGGAGATCATCTGGAACCGGGTGACCTTCTGGTCCTATGTATTCTACGGCATCTATGGAGCGTTCCTGCTTCTGCCCATGGGACTGGAACTGTCAGGGAAGTGGCGGTTTCGGAGAGAGAGGAAGAATATTTAGTTTCGATTGATTTTCTGTGAGAATCGTTTTATAATAATGATACAGAAGGGATGCCGGGAGTCTGACGGTCAGGTCAGACAAGGAACGGTTCCCCCTAGTGTGAGTGTGGAAAACACCCGTCCAAGGGGAATGATGGACGGGTGTTTTACTTTATGGTAAAACTATTTACGCCCGAGAGGAACTGCTGGAGCCGGTAGAGATCGCAAAAGACGGGATCCTGATCCTGGTCGGAGAAAAGAATCCTTTGCAGAACATTACTATGGATCAGCTCACTAAGATCTATCGAGGCGATATTTCTCAGTGGAGCGACCTTGCTGAATAGGCAGACAGCTGCACGCGAAAACATACAACAAACGACGGAACAATACTATGGAAATGCAGAGTAAAAATATAAACTCTCATGAAATGTGCAGGTACCTGCTGTAAAACTCTCATAAAATGTGTTGTATATAGCCAAAACATCCTCATAAAATGTGCAGGCGTAGCAAAAAAACGCTCATAAAACGTGACGGGGCGTTTTTTTTGCGTTATAATGACAGATAATAAAGGGAGAAATAAAATGCTGCTATCGGGAGGGATTCTATGTATTTGAAACGAAAAGTAGATGCATATTTAAAAAACTGGAAACAGGATACCCACAAAAAACCGCTGATCATAAAAGGCGCTCGACAAATAGGAAAGACGGAGACCGTTTTACGGTTTGCAGAGGAAAATTATGCGAATGTTGTCTATATCAATTTTGCATTGGAACCTAAATTTAAGATGATCACGGCACAGGGATACGATGTCGCTGGCATTACAAAAGAGATTTCCTTTCTGGATCCGGAAAAGTCGTTTGTAGAAAATGAAACACTGATCATTTTTGATGAGATCCAGGATCATCCGGAGATCGCAACTGCTCTGAAATCCTTTCATATGGATGGACGGTTTGATGTGATTTGCAGTGGGTCGCTTCTGGGAATCCACTATCGCCGGATCGAGAGCAACAGCGTAGGATATAAAATGGACTATACCATGTACTCCATGGATTTTGAAGAATTCCTGTGGGCTAAGGGGTATGATGAAGAACGTATTGCAGATATGCTGAGGCATATGGAAAATATGGAACCTTTCCGTGATATAGAGATGGAGGTATATAAAAGTTTGTTCTTAGATTACTGCGTGCTGGGCGGTATGCCGGAAGTGGTGCGTGAGTATATCGTGACAGGAACTTTTTCGGGTTCATTGACCATTCAGACGCAGCTGCGGATGGACTACGAGGAGGATATCCGCAAGTATGCAGAAGGGCTGGATCAGACGAAGATTTTATCAGTTTATCGTCATGTTCCGGCTCAGCTGGCGAAAGAAAACAAAAAGTTTCAGTATTCCGGAATCGAAAAATCAGCTAGAGCGCGAAATTATAGGGGTTGCATCGAATGGTTGGCGGATGCAGGAGTCATCAATACATGCTTTTGCCTGAGGTATCCGGAATTGCCATTACGAGGTAATTATGATGAGTCAAAATTCAAGCTGTACTTTGCAGATACAGGTCTACTGATTTCTTCGCTGGATGACGAGGCGCAGGAGGACCTGCGGGTCAATAAAAATCTGGGTGTCTACAAAGGAGCTTTGTACGAAAACTTTGTGGCGGAAGCTTTGAAAAAGCAAGGATATGATCTCTATTATTATAAAAAAGACAACTCAACTCTGGAAGAGGACTTTTTCCTGAGGACGCAGGATGAACTGATTCCGGTGGAAGTAAAATCCAACACGAAAGGTTCCAAGTCCTTGGCGGCTATGATCAAAAATGGGAATTACAGCGACATTTCCCATGGTATCAAATTAACTGCGGGGAATATCGGATATGCCAATGGGATCTACACGTTTCCGTACTTCTGTACATTTCTGCTGAAAAGGTATCTGAAAAACTGCAAGTGGTAAGTGTGGCAAGCCGACAGCTTCTGATCAATCTTAACCCACCCTTAACATTACCTTCAAACTTAATATCGAATTAACAGGGCTGTTAAACATAAGTTAACACAGCCCTTTTATAATAAAAGCAATAAAAATAGATAATTAAGATCAGAAGGAGAAACTAATGAACGACGCTTTTCAGATCACATTCGGCCTGCTGGGCGGGCTGGCAATCTTTATTTTCGGCATGAACATGATGAGTGAGTCGCTGCAAAAGGCGGCCGGGGAAAAGATGAAGAAGATCCTGGGGATCCTTACGGTGAATCCGGTGATGGGGGTTCTGGCAGGAACCATTGCAACGGCGGTGATGCAGAGCAGCAGTGCCACGACGGTCATGGTCATCGGGTTCGTCAGTGCAGGGTTGATGACTTTGAAGCAAGGCATTTCCGTTATTCTGGGAGCCAATATCGGGACCACGATGACAGCACAGCTTCTGGCATTTAACATCAGTGATTATATTTTCGTCATTATTTTCGTGGGCTTTATCGTGTCTTTCGTCTTTAAATCAGAAAAAATCAAGAGCATCGGGCAGACGATCTTCGCATTCGGGCTGTTGTTTGAGGGCATCCAGATCATGAGCAGCGTGATGAAACCGCTGGCGGCAAGTCCGGTTTTCATCAATATGATCGATCACGTTTCCGGAATGCCGGTGCTTGGCGTACTGGTGGGAACGCTGATGACTCTGGTGGTGCAAAGCAGCAGCGCGACCATTGCGGTCCTGCAGAACTTTGCAGCGCAGGCAGGCCCGGATGGCGTTTCCAGCATCATCGGCCTGGCAGGTGCCATCCCTATTCTTCTGGGGGATAACATAGGAACGACGATCACGGCACTGTTAGCGTGTATCGGTCAGAGTCGCGATGCAAAGCGGACTGCGCTGGCTCATTGTACCTTCAATATAACAGGAGCTTTTCTGTTCATCTGGTTCGTGAAGCCGTATGCTCATTTTATCCAGGCAATCTCTACGAAGGGTCCGGAAGTTGAAGTCATTGCAAGGCAGATCGCTAACGCTCATACGATCTTTAACATCACCATGACGCTGATCTGGCTGCCTCTGATCTGGCTTCTGGTGAAAATCGTGGTAAAGATCCTGCCGTACAAGGAGAAGAACAGCAAGCAGAAGGAAGTTCCGATTTTCCTGGATCCGCGTCTGATCTCACAGCCGGCTGTCGCTATGGAAATGGTGGCGCGTGAGATCCTGCGGTGCAGCGGTATGGTGGAGCAAATGATCCATCGTCTGAACCACGCCATCGAGAGACAGGATCTGCGCCGTGTGGATTCTATCCTGAGACAGGCAGTTGTTGTAAGAAAGCTTTACGACAATATCGTATCGTATCTTTCCAGTCTTTTTTCTTCCGGTTCTATGACGGAAGAGCAGGCGACTCAGACAGCGGGCATGATGTACATATTGAGTGATATCGAGAGGACAGACGCCCTTTGCACAGAGGCGACGGAGTCTTTGCAGAGTATCCTGGAAAAGAAGCACAAGCTTTCACCGGAGGCTGTGGAAGATCTGTGCCGGGGATTGCAGATCATAGAAGATATGTATCAGAATGTGCTGGAAGTTATTCGGACAGGTAATGGTGAGGATGCGCGGAAGATCGTTCATAAAAAGGATAACGTTCTGGATTTGACTCTGAAGCTGCGTAAAAATCACATGAAGCGTGTAAAACAGGGAGCATGTGATGCGGAGATGACAAGTGACTTTACGAGGATCCTTCACAGCTTCGATCGAATCGGCAATTCCTGTGCAAACATTGCGGATGCTGCACTGACAGGAGTCAGCTTTGAGTCGGTTTTGAAATAAAAGGATAGAATTTATCCCGGAATCTGTGATATACTAAAACAACTTGGAAATTCAATAGATGAAGAGGGGATTTTTTATGGAACAGAAGAAACGAAAAAAAGGAATGATCATCGGAGGTATCATAGCAGCAGTTGTGGTGATCGCTCTTCTGGTGTGCTGGCTGATGGGTCTTTTTGGCGGGATCAGCAGCGTGAAGGCGGAGGAGATCGCCAGAGACGATGCAGGGCTTGGCGATGCACAGTATTCCATCGCAGTGGACAAGACTTTCGATGACGGCTGTATGAAATACGATGTGACCATCGTCAGCGATGGCATTCTGTACAACTATCAGATAAATGTACGCAACGGCAAGATCACCGGCAGAGAAAAGCAGGATACTAATTACGGAACAGGATGATTCTGGTCAGCAGGCGGTGCAGACGACGGATATCGGCATCGAAAAAGCGGCAGAGATCGCATTGGAGAATGTTCCTGGAGCAGATGCGGACTGCATCATGGAGATGGATGTAGATACGGAACACGGGGCGATCGTGTATGAGATCGAGATCAAATACGATGGTTCGAAGCACGAGTTTGAAATCGATGGCGCGACAGGCAAGATCTTAAAGCGCAGCGACGAAGGCGTAGCGAATTAAAAAAAATGTAAAGAACCAGGCAGGGATCGATCCCTGCCTGGTTCTTTTAAGAAGGGTATTATCCATACAAAGATGCATTCCTGTGCATCTCTGTACTATTCATTTCATTATTATTTACAAGAGTTTACAAGAGATTTTTAAACGTACTTTTTATATAACCTTTGACCAAAGCCACATAATATTTCATTTGGAATCGTACCAGATGCTTTTGAGATGTCGCTTGCTGTGATCTGATTATTATTGTCAGAACCAATAATGGTCACTTCGTCCCCCTCGTTTATACTGGACAATTCCGTTACATCGATCATGGACTGATCCATGCAGATATTTCCTGCAAATGGTACGATAGTCCCGTTTACAATAGCTTTAGCTGTCGATGAATATGCCCTTGGCAGACCGTCTGCGTAACCAACGGGTATAGTTGCTATTATGGAGTCTCTTTCGGCGATAAATTTTCGATTGTACCCGATGTAAGTTCCTTTCGGAACTTTTTTAAGCTGAATGATACTTGCCTTTACAGACATGGCAGGTTTCAATTTTAGTGCACTTTTGTTCACATCATCAGATGGATAGTAGCCGAAAATGATCAAACCGGCACGAACCTTGTCGTAGTATGTTTCCGGCATATCAATAATGGCGGCGCTGTTCGCAAACGTCTTGACAGGAAGCGGTATTCCACAGCTTTCTACCTTCTCTGCAAACTGTTTGAATCTGTCTGCCTGCCAGTGTGCATATGTTTTGTCTGCTTCATCGGCAGTTGACATATGAGAGAATAAGCCTTTGATTTTAAAATTTTCCAGCTTGGCCATCTGCAGGATCTCGTCTAAAGTGTCAGGAGAATCAGGATTGTAACCGATTCTGCCCATACCTGTATCAACTGCAATGTATCCGCTTATGGTTTTCCCTTTTTCGGATGCGATCTGTGAAATCAGGTGCGCATTTTCAAGGGAACACACTAATGGGGTCAAATCATATTCGACGATCGTTTCAGTCAGTGAATCCGGAGCCAGACAGAACGGCACCAGTTCCTCGCTGGTAAAACCGGCTTTGCGAAGTTCCATGGCTTCTGGAAGAGTAGCTACTGCAAAGGAATGAATGCCGTTATCAGAAAGCAACTTAGCTATTTTTACGGCACCATGACCATATGCATCTGATTTGATCACGCCTATTATCTTTGATGCATCTCCAACTTTGTTGATGATTTCCTTGATATTGTAATCAATGCAATTAAGATCGATTTCTATCCAGGCAGCTCTGTTTGCTTCTACATGCATAGTTTGTATTGTTTCGGTGAGTAAACACCTTCTCCTTTCATAAGTTGTACTTCTACTGGATGAACATTCTTACTGTCATTAATTCTCTTGCGGACTTTGCAACAAATCTGACGGTATTCGAATCGATTTTTTTAACTCCGGGATAGTAGCTTGCCGTGGATGCATCGGACAATTCTTTGAATGTCATTTCTACTTCATAAGTTTCCGGAAGCTCTATTTTACATTCTTCCTGTTTATCCAACGACTCGATCAGCTTTGTTCTGATAAGATCCTGAGCCGCTTCTGTTGTTAATGTAAGGACACAGGAATCATTATTGTCTTTTATAACGGCAGTTGATACGGAAGGATTATAATCGTTGATCCATGAGCAAAGCCCTTTGTCTCCGCTTACCATGATAACAGGTACACCGTATTCAGCTGCGACAAAAGCATGGAGCAGATATTCGGAAGCTACCATTCCGTTTATCGTCATCTTTGTCAGTTTCCGGGTCATTGTATGAGCCAGGGGGTTTCCGGGCATAGAGGCTCCGGTGTGGAAACCAATGAATGCTGCTGCATCAAAAGTCTCATCAATTCCCTGAATCATCATATCCGGATGGCCACCATGGTTTCGGATTACCTTTACTCCGTTTGGAAGCTTTGAAAAATCGATGTTTTTCCCTTCAAAGTGAGAGTCCTTTAGATACACTTCTGCTCCTGCGTCTAAAAGAGCCTGACATGCAGCTACCACTTCGCGAGTCATTTCTTCGGTAGCTCTGTCATAATTTTTGTTTCCTGGATAGATTTCTTCCCATGTTGCAACGCTTGCGCAACCTTCCAGGTCTGCTGCTAAAAAAATCTTCATTTCTTCCTTCTTTCTGTGCTGTTAATGAATGATCGACCAAACGATAGCACCATAGTAGTTTCCGAGGATATAGCCCAGTACGCCTACCATCATTGCCGGTACAATCATCTTTTTCCAACCCTTTGAAATCGTATATGCCATTGCTGTTGCAGCACCACCGATATTGGCGTTCGAGGCGATAACAATTTCTTCAATACTGAATTTCAGCAGTTTGCCAAAGACAATGGTGACAAGCAGATTTACTACAACGATGATTGCACAGTAGAGTAACAGAACAGGCGCCTGCTGTATAATAAGAGGAATGGAAGCAGGTACGCCGATTACCGTCAGGAATAAATAGATAAAGAAGAAACCTATATCCTGGGATCCATGCAATGATTCACAGTAATTCGGCATAAATGTTGTTATGAGAACTGTGATCGTTGTGATCATTAAATATTTGTTGGATAAAAGAGTGGCCACGATTGCCATAGCTCCGCTGTCTGCAGTAATAACACCTTCGAAGAATGTGCAGATTCCATTTCCTACTGCACAGATCACAACTGCAGTACCAAGTGATAAAGCAATGTCTTTTAAGGAAACCTCTTCACGTTTCCAGTAGCTTGCAGCTCCGTTTTCTTCTGCAGCAGCTCCGCCGTTTGCTTCAAGCTCGTCAATATGCGGATGTGGGAAGTGCTTTCTGAAAAATTTCATGTTTGGAATTGCAATAAGTGCAACAAACAGGAGACCCATAAGCAGA
>JABLTO010122869.1_pt1 | contig 62653 bp, 46 predicted proteins | sample 7160091 | NCBI WGS metagenome assembly JABLTO01 (sample SAMN14651225, study PRJNA627086) | human gut metagenome | isolation source: feces | host: Homo sapiens
CGGATACGCCGAGAGGTGTACGTCCGGTTCGGGGGAGAGCTTTCCCGAAACCTACTGCGGAAACGCAGTAAGGCGCGGGGAAACTTATCCCATTATGACGCGGCAGAGGGATTGCTCACATCGGTCATTCTGCTCATCGCAGAATTTGCTCCGCCAGAACAGGGACACATTGTATCGGTATTCAAACTGATACAGGACTTACTGTCCACCGGCGGATCGGGCGGGAAGAATCAGTTTCAGACGCTGATCGAGCTTCTGCCGCCGGATCACAAAACAAGATGGTTTGCGGGGGGCTGCGCTCAATTCCAGCAATCAGGCGATGGCGAGCATTATGTCAACGGCGATGTCCCGGTTAAATGTGTTTCTCGATACCGAGTTTGAGCAGGAGCTTTGCTTTGATACCGCGATTGATGCTGAAAGGTTCTGCTCTGAAAAATGTGCAATTTTTATTGTGTTACCTGAGGAAAATCCATCCACCTATTTTATGGTGTCGTTATTGTTGCAACAGCTTTACCGGGAAATACTGACGGTGGCGGACGAACAGGGCGGTGCATTAAAAAGCCGCGTCATGTTCTATATGGATGAGCTGGGGACCTTGCCTCCCATACAATCGGTGGAGATGATGTATTCTGACTCCCGTTCCAGAAAATTATCCCTTGTCAGTATTATCCAGTCCTATCAGCAACTTGAAAAGAACTACGGAAAGGAGGGTGCCGCCATTATACAGGACAACTGCCAGATTACGATTGCGGGCGGATTTGCGTCGACCTCGGAAACAGCGGATATTATTTCGAGAGTGCTTGGCACACGAATGGTGATGACCGGCTCTGTGTCCTGCAGCAAAGGTGATCTCCATCACAGTCTTTACAGATGACAGAACGCTCACTGATGAGTGCAGACGAATTAAAGTCGATGAAAAAGGGGGTTCATTGTGATGAAAACAGGAGCGCATCCGTTTATCTCAAAACTCAAGCTGTTCTTTGATTGGGGGATACAGTTTGATGCAGGAGTGTATGAGCCGAAGGACAAGGCAACGAGGAGAGTTTCCTATACCAACCGGGAGATAATCGAGGAGGAAATTATGAGAAGATATCCGAGAATGTGTAAAATGCCGGCAAAGAAAAAACGGGTGCATCAAACCGGCGGTCAGGCGCTGAAACAAGCAGATGAACTGAAATTGAAAACAGAATGAAGGAAGTGATTACAATATCCTATTTCAGAAAATTATATGAAAATGACGAACTGCCGCATAGAGCGAAGCTCGTCTATATCTATCTGTTTGACCGTTGTGACATTGAGAAAAAGGCGTGGCCGAGTGTAAGGCGGATTGCAAAGGACTTATCTATCTCCGAAAAGACGGTCCGGCGTGCCATTAAGGGTTTGGAGAGAGCAAGGCTTGTCCACAAGGAATATGCTTATCGGGGTAACGGCTCGTTTACGAGCAACCGCTATTACCTGCTTTGAAAGTATTGCCGCAATATCAAGGGACTGCTGCGCCTATTCGGTGACAGCAGTCCCCTATCAATTTGACATCCCAAAGAAGGTCTTAATTTATTAAGGATTACAGCAGAAAGAAAAATCAGCAGATTTTTTTAGCAGAATCACGTTTAATTAATTTTACAGGAAGGGGTGTACTGGAGTACTGATAGCTGGGGTTGTTATAGGATGACAACATGATTTTTGCGGCAACATAGCCCACTTCTTTTACTGTCTGGTCAATCGTTGTCAATTTTATTGAAATTTTCTCCTGCTCGATTGATGTTGAATGGCGGCGTTAATGCCTAACTTGGTAAATACTGGCTATCTGATTGATTCAGAATACTGACAGTGCCTTTTTCATTGTCGATATTTACGGTGACAATGCCATTTTTTGCCGGAAAACAGCAATTCATCTTTTTAAACAAAGATTTATCATAGTTAAGCCGGAATGTCTGATAACCATCGTCCGTTTCGATTCCCATGAAGTAACGAAATGCGATGGTAGCAGGTGCACCGCTCCATGCGTGGTTTTTTGTGCCCAAAATATTGAAATCTTCCCAAAGCGTAGAGTTTTGGTTTTTTGCAAGATTATAATAGCGGGACATCATACGGTGGTAGGCGTCTTTACGATAATCCATTTTACATAAGGCAGTGAGAATATAGTTTTCCATATATACAGTCGCATTGAAAACCGAGAGCAGTATGGTGTGAATTTGGGGATAGTTCTCCTCTTTACAGAGACCGGCTAATACTGCCATGGCATTGGCACGATCATCCACAATCCCCTTGGAGGAATAATAGCCGCCTTGAAAATAACAGCGATCAAAGTTCAGTAAAATACTTTCAGCACGTTCTGCCAGGAAAGAATCGAAGCGGTGATCACCTAAGATGTCTGCCATTTTTTGTGCAAACTTTAGCGGAGTAATACCATGCGTTTTCCAACACATCTTCGTCCACATTGTACAGGTGATCAAACCATCTCCAGTTTCCGTTTCGCCCGATAACCAGTCCGCCATCATTGAGATTCCACAACATTAAGTAGCGCACGGCCGGCTCAAAGGTCCATAGCAAAACTTCAGTGTCGCCGGTGTTACGATAATATTCCGCTATAAATCCCATTTCGCTGATTGCATTTAAGCTTTGGGCAGGCAGCTCACTGAAATGGACTCCCGGAACATTGCCGACCAGAACATCTCCTTTACGCAGGTGGATGAAATCCGAGATCGCCTTTTTTGCCAGTTTTTGCGCGTTGCTGTCCATCAGGTAGAAGACCTGCGGCATTTGTACCGAAACATCTCCGATCCACTGACCGCGTTCTCTGTCAGGACAGTCCATAAAGTTGTCCCTCATACAGACATATAGGGTGTTCGCCGATTTTTTTACCAGGGTATTTAATATTTCATCATCATAGGTAAACGAACCGATGATATCGGTATCATAACCGCTGCTCCGATAACCCAGACAGAGGATTTTGACCGATTCGCTGAAACTGTAGATGATCTGCTCTCCAAATAAATAGTTCAAAGCATCAAAACGGTTTAAGCCCGGCTTGCAGGTATATTCGATCCGATGTCCACGATATTGGTGCATCTCGTCTCCGGGACCGCCGTTGACAAGGTAACGATCCGAGCAGATGTCGATGACTTCCCCGCCTTTCGCTTCTACTTCCAAGTAAGGCAGAAACTGGGTGGATACCGGCAGGGAAAGAACGGCCTTTCCGTCCTTGATCGGAATGTTGGAAAAACAGCAGAGGTCGCCACGACGATGGAGTGGGATCGGTCTGAGCAGCTGTTCGCCCCAAACATCATTGGAATAGACGGATGCCGGATGCATCTTGCCGTCGTCAAAATTAGGGTCTAGAAAATCCATGTCTAAATTAGCATTAAATCCGATATTATGTCCTCCGTAAAGAAAAGAGGGATTTGGTTCACCTGTCTGATAATATGCCGGGTGGCGCAGGCAAAGAAAATCCGGACCGCTGAAAAGTCCAAGTGTTTCGCACTCGAAGATCCAACCGGCGCGGGTGCTGTTTGTGTTGTTTCTGCCTTCATTCCCGTAGAACCAACTGATGCAGACAAGATCATTTTTGCCGGTTTGCAGACAGGACGCCAGATCAAAACGATCTGCGTATCCGCAACCGGGTAAGCTTTCCCGGAACAAGCCGCCTTCAAAAACCGCCATTTTTCCGTTGATGAACAGCCAATATTTAGTGTCTGCCGCTGCGTATGATATTGCAGTATCCGGAACTTTATTCAACATAAATGTTTTTCGAAATACGACAGTGTCATTCGGAATTGTATTTTCTTTTTCCCAGATCCATTCCGCCTGGAACTGATGCTCTTCCATTTTTATTATTTTCCAATCATTTGAAATATGTCAATTTGTGTTAGGATAAAATTTATAGTCTATATAATATATACAAAGTTTCACTTTATCCACGGGTGTTGTTATGCAGAGCAAGTCAGAAATGCTGCAATCCGGAGATTTATGCGCTGCATTTTAAAAAACATCTCCGCAAGTTATTGACCCTGTTATTGTTCACTCTCCGTCAATTCATGAATTGACGGAGAGAAGATTAATATATTTTTGAAATCAACATAGCGTTTATTTGGTATATGAAGGAAATATTTGATTGTCTGTGGAGATTTTAAATTCTCCTGTAAGTCCCATTGATGAGTCGTGACCGATTTGAATGCGAAATGTTCCTGGTTCGACAATATACTGCATCTCGTTATCGTAAAAACCCAAATCTCGGTAGTCAACTCGGATGGTTACCTTTTTCACATCGGCAGGTTCCAGCCATATTTTTTGATAGCCCTTCAGTTCCAGCACGGGGCGGCAACGGCTTGAGACTAAATCGTGGATATATAGTTGTACTGTCTCTTCCCCAGCAAAAGTGCCAGTATTTTTTACATCTACGGATACTTCGATATAGGAGTCAAATTGGAAGATTTGTAAGTTATGATATGTATATGAAGTATAGCTTAGTCCGAATCCAAACGGAAAGAGTGGTGTTAAAGGAACATCCAAATATTTACTGGAAAAGCGGGCATCAGATATAGGACGGCCGGTATTGGTATGATTATAATAAAGAGGACATTCGCCGGATTTGTTGGGAAAAGTGGTGGTTAATCTGCCGCTTGGATTATAGACGCCAAAAAGAATATCACTTAAAGCGTTCCCTGTTTCTGTTCCAAGATGCCATGCTTCTATTACGGCATCGGATCGCTTAATAATAGAAGGAATAGCAAGAGGTCTTCCGTTAAAAAGAATGGTGATAAGCGGAATATTATACATAGATGCTGCTTCTATCATTTCACGCTGAGAGTTTGATACTATAATTTCTGATAATGAAGAGGCTTCTCCGCTGAAATCTGCCAGTTCGCCTACCGCTGCAACAATAACGTCTGCACCTTTTACCACTTTGTTTAGTTGAGAACGGTTAAACGCCATAACAGGACCGGAACAGGGAAGATAACAAACATCGGCTCCGGTTTGTTTCAAACCTTCTTGTAGAGTTATGACATCCTCCGAATGCCCTTGTAAATTCCATGTTCCGAGCATTTCATTGGCGTTTTGAGCAAGCTCACCTATTAAGGCGATTTTCATTTTCTTTTTCAGGGGAAGCACGTTATTGTTCTTTAATAAGACAACAGAACGTGCCGCTGCGTTTCGAGCAATTTTTCTATGTTCAGCACATAATAAAACTTGTTTTTCTTTATGAGGCTGTGCATAAGGGTGCTCAAATAATCCTTTGACAAATTTAATACGCAGAATACGTCTTACTGCCGAATCAATGGCATCCATTGTTACAGAACCGTTTTCTACTGATTCGCCTAAATTTTGTATGTAACATGCAGAACACATGTCCATGTCAACACCGGATAGTAGTGACTGTTCGGCTGCATTTGAACGATTTGCAGCAGTACCATGGTTGACGCATTCCATGATTGCATTGGCATCACTGACAGTAAAGCCTTCAAACCCGAATTTTTTTCTTAAAATTTCTTGAAGGAGGTAACGGTTGGTAGTACAAGGAACGCCGTTAATATCATTAAAAGCAGGCATAATCGTTGCCACGCCGGCTTCGATAGCAGCACGAAATGGCGGCAGATAAACTTCTGCTAATGTTTGCAGACTGATGTCCACAGAATTATAGTCTCTACCGCCAATGGCTCCGCCATATGCTACAAAGTGCTTTGCACAAGCGGCTAGCTTATCTTGCTCACCAAGGTGGTTACCCTGAAAACCATTTACTTTGGCGACTGCCATGCGCGAGGTGAGATAGGTGTCTTCTCCGCCTCCTTCAGCAATTCTTCCCCAACGGGCGTCACGTGCGATGTCAATCATAGGTGCAAAAGTCCAATGGATACCTTGGGCTGAAGCTTCTTTGGCGGCAACAGAAGCAGTCTCTTTCCATAATTGATCATCCCAAGAACATGATTCTCCAAGAGGAATAGGAAATATAGTTCGTTGACCGTGAATAACGTCAAGTCCAAAAAGGAGAGGAATACCCAAACGCGATTCATTTACTGCAATTCGTTGTAAATGATTACAGTGTTCTGCGCCAATTACGCCCAGAAAAGAACCGATTCTTCCTGCTCGAATATCATCCTCTTGTTGATCCCAGACAGTTCCATCAATTGCTTTCTGGTATTCTTCTTGTGAAATTCTACCTTCATCAAATAACTTTTTTTGTTCTGCTAAAGAAATTTCAAAACCACCCACTGTAGACGGTCCGACCTGGTTTAGCTGACCTATTTTTTCTTCTAACGTCATTTTTGCTAACAAAACATCTATTTTTTTTTCAACATCCGTACATACAAATTGTTTTTGTTTGGACTGTTTCATAAATTCCTGCCTTTCATAGAATATAGACGTAATTTGACAGACCATTTTTTATATTTGTACGAGGCTTTCAAAAAGTCTGTATGGGCTTGTATGCCGTTACTGTTAGTTTGTTTAAAATTAAAAACAGTGTTCACATTAAAAATATCTGCGCCGAAAAAAAGACAACTGATAACCTATTTACAAGGCGGTGCAGTAGACTGCCCTATATACAACGAAACGGTCGCTTTGTAAAATCCCGTAATGCCTGATCGAATATTATTTAAAAGCATTTCACAAGCTTTTTTACCGAAATCTTGAGTGTTATGGCTGACTGAAGTGATCGAAGGAGACCAACACTGGCTGTAAATCAGATTGTCAAACCCTACAACGGAAATATCCTTTGGAACAGAAAGCCCGGCTTCGTTAAATGCCTTAATTGCGCCGATTGCCATTAAGTCGTTTGTACAAATTACAGCAGTAAATTCCTTGCCGGACATCAAGAGCTTTCTTGCTATTTGATATCCGTCATTTATACTGCTTTTATAAAGCGAATCCAATTTCACCACATTTTGTCGAGGGTTAGAGACACCGTGCTTTTCCAGCTCTTTTAAAAAAATTCTTTCTCTGGAATCTGATTGTTCTATACCTTGTAAGGCGCTTAAATATATAATTTTTCGATGTCCCAAATCATAGAGATGCTTGTATGCTAAAATCATTCCTTCTCCATAATTCCCATCTAATAAAGAAATTCTTTTTAGATCAATGTCATCGATGCCGCCTGAAACAATTTTAATTCCGGCATCAGCGAGGTTATATAATTTTTCTTTATGGAATTTATCCGGTAGTGCTAATATTAATAACCCGTCTATTCGTCTGCTGATAAAAGTATCAAAATATCCGTCCAGATTATTTTGACCTGAACAAATGTTGATAAAATAACCGTTTTTTACTGCTTCATTTTCAAAGCCTAAAACAATTTCACCATAATATGGATTTAATATGTTGTCAAAAACAATTCCAAGTTGATGGGTTTCGCTTTTTACCATGCTGCGGGCAATCATATCAGGTTTGTAACCTAATTTTTCAACGGCAGCGTGAACCCGTTGCACCGTTGCGTCAGAAAAGTGGCGGGTACCATTTAACACATAGGACACCGTGGCATTAGAAACTCCGGCTTCACGAGCCACGTCTTCTCTTGTTACGCGCATTACTATAAGAACTCCTTTCTCGGGGAGAAAAAATTGCTATATGTGTAGTATAACTCCGAATTAATAGTTTCTTATTAAAAAAAACTAATGATTTTATAGAGAAATATAATACATATTTTTCGTTTTTTATAATTATAACCTTTTTTTATTTAGTAGTCAAGCCTTTTTGACTACTATTTTTAAAAAGGTAGCAACAATAAAACAAAAAATTGCTATATTTATTATTTGTATAGTCATTGTAAGGCATATTTTTACAAGAATATACAATATAATAACTAAAAAATAAAAATATAATATATGTATTTTCAAATAAAAATGCAATATTTCCTCTTGACAAATATTTTGATATAGGATATACTGATGACAAAAGAAAGCAAATTTATGACCATACGAGTAACTAACGCGCTTGCGATTAATTTTTGCTCGTTGGTTATAAATTCAGGTAAGTTTCATTACATATTTTATATTGTTAGGAGGAGTATTGATGAAAATGTGCAAAAAATTTATTGCAGTTTTACTTTCTACCGCTATGTTTTCAACAGCAACGATACAATCGTTGCTGTTGACAGGAGCAAGTGATGTCCCTGAAAAAACAGCATATGCAACTTATAGGGTGGAAGATGCGGATGGTTTTTCTGAAGGTTTTCAATTTGAAGCTGCTAACGACGGCTCGGGAGGAGAAAGCGCAAAAGGAAATGGGGCCGGAGAATACTTTGTCTTTAAAAATATGAACTTTGAAAAAAATGTATTGCAAAGCATTACATTTAATTCTGCAACTGCCGCGGGCGGTGTTGCACAAGGACAATATTATGGTAAGCAAATCGAGATTCGTATTGATTCACTGGATGGTGATATTATTGGTAGCTTTGCTCCAAAAAATACTGGAAATTGGCAAAATTGGCAGGATGTTGATGGAACAATTATTGATAAAATCAGCGGGGTGCACGATGTCTATTTTTGTTATTTAGATGGTACGGGAAATATAAACAAGATCACTTTCAACAAAGGTGCATCTTATAAATATGCATATGACTGGTATAATTTGCCGGACAATGCAGATACAACACTTTCTAGCCCAGAAATTGCTGATGTTTCGTTGGAAGATAATGGAACAGATCCTGAAATCTATGGCAGTAAAAATTATCCGGATAATCCTGCAATGATCGGAAAACACATAGTGTTAAAGGATATCGATTTTTGCACTGACATATTAGGTGGAATGGAATTAAGGTATACAACTGCCGCCGGAGGTTCGAACGGAACTGCCTTGGGAGCTCAGATTGAAATTTGGGTTGACGCGGCGACAACGGAGGAAAACGGTAAGCAAATCGGAACTTGGTACGGACGTAGTACAGGAGGTTGGACTGGAAATTGGGAAAATATTAAAGGCGTTATTACTGAAGAAGTAACTGGTGTCCATAATGTATATTTAAAAATTGTAAAAGCAGACGGAAGAATTAATGCAATGAGATTCTTAAAGAAAGATGCAAAAGAAAAGTCTGCATATCAAACATTTAATGCTCCCGGAAATATAGATGTAAATGGTGGGTTGGGAATTGAAGGAGATATCAATCTGCGAGGTGCGAAAAAAGCAGGAGACTATTTTGGTATTAAAAATTTAAATTTTGGAAAATTTGGTTTGGGCGGGGTTACAATCAGCCAAGCTACGGCTGCTGCTGTTGAAGGAACGTTACTTGAGATTCGTCTGGATAGTCCGACCGGGAATAAGATCGGTGAATTTATCGGACAAAGCACCGATGGCTGGTCGAATTGGACAGATGTAAAAGCGATGCTTACCAGTGCAGTTACAGAAGTACATGATGTTTACTTTGTGTATACTAAAGCTGCAGATCTGAACATTCATTCGGTTACTTTTACAGAAACCTCAAACACATCGAGAAGTGCTTATAAGCGTTATTATATTTCCAAAGAGTGGGACGAAACCGATAAGATGAAAACTGAGTCTTGCACGGATGGGGAAGAATCTGCTATCAATGTTACAGCTATAGAGTCGGGGGCGTACTTTAAAATCAGTCAACTTGATTTTGGTACCGATGAATTAGGCGGAGTGACATTTCGTCAGGCTTCGGCAACACAGGGAACAGTCGGTCAAGTATTAAACACTCGAATGAGTATTTGGATTGACGGCGTTTCGAAGCAGAACGGCGGGACGAAAATCGGAACGTTTGCACCGAAGCAAACAGGTGGTTGGTGGGCTTTTGAAAATGTAGACGGTACAATCACTGAATTGGCTAACGGCGTTCATGATGTCTATTTTGTTTGGGATGATACCCAGTATAATATAATCTGGGTACAATTTAAAAAAGGTCAAATTCAACCTGGAGATGATTCTGGCGTTGATGTTTCAGTTTTTGATTTTTCTGCAACAAGTAAATACGACGGATATAACTCCATTGTGGATCGTCCCACTACCGGAGATGATAACCAATACGCATACAACTATGGTTTACATCTGATGAAAATGGATGACGGGACCTATCGTGCTTACACCGGCGGACGCTGGAGATGGAAAGACGGAGATATTCAGCATGACGGTGATCATGTTTTGCATTATGCTTCCGAAACCGGTGAAGGATACACCTGGAAGATGGTTGGGGACGGACCTGTGTTCTTACAGGGAAAGGAAGAAGGCAAAGCAAATGAATGGTATTCCAACAACCAACTGGAACCGGAAGTTATGAAATTGCCGGACGGCACTTGGATTATGTACTCTCAATGTGAAATTGAGGGAGGAACGCCAATAGATGATGCGGACAGAACTCCTTCTACAGATGGAATTTGGGCGGATCGCATCCAAGTCCTGACTAGTAAAGACGGGTTGACATGGACCAGAAAAACTGATAGAGGCGTGATCATTAATATCCCAGATCCAACGACGACAGCATTCCATCATCAAGAGGTGATTTATGTTCCGTGGGATAAGGACGGAAAGCCATTCTGGTTATATACCGCAACTACTTATAATGGAGTGCAGGGAGGATATATCAGAATTCGTTCCGATAAATATGATACTTTTGACTATAATGCCAGAGAAGCAACCGGCGGAATGTCACAGTTGGGAAATCAAATTGGATATCTGAAAGAGGCACCGACAGGTCCGATTTTTGTTCGTACAACAATGTTGGAATCCAATGGTAGAGTTGTTCCTGCATTACAATACTCCGGGAACGGATTAACATGGATGCAACCACAGACAGCATTAAAAGGTTCTGACAATAATGAATATAATAAAAATTGCTATTTTGTCGGGTTTTCTACTATTAATGGTACCGGACAAATAGAATATCTCGGCAACAATCAGTGGAAGTTCCTATATGGCTCTACTACTGCGAACAGTCCGGTGGCACTTAGTCCAGATGAAGGATACGGTATCTGGAAATCCCAGATCGGCGGCGGAAGCGCAATATTGGCTTTGTCGGTAAAAGATGCGCCAAGCAATCCGGATTATAATCTGTATAAGATTTCTACAGGCTGTGCTGACGACATTATTTCTAACCTGTTTCCGATTAAAATGGTAGTTGAAGAAGATGCACAATCGAATGTTGTTCATATGTGGAGTGTGGATGATACAGCTATAGCTACCATTGACGGGCAAGGTGTATTAACTCCGAAAAAAGCCGGTACAGTTCAGGTTACTTTGAAAGCTGACGGGCACGCTAAGACTTGTACGGTGGTCATCAAAGAAGGAATCCCAACTTTGGAGACAGATGATGTCAGAATGCTTAAGGGAAGCACGAAGCAAATGACATTAAAGGTCGCTCTGAGGGATGCAGAGGAAAAATATACTACTTTAATGGATGCTTCCAAAGTTGATTGGTCCGTTTCAAATACCGATCTTGCAACTATAAGCGAGGCAGGATTGGTAACGGCTAAATCAAATGGGAAACTCAAAGTTATTGCCTGCTTAAAAGACAATGCTAATATAAAAGCAGAATTAGAATTAACAATTGTGAACGGCTATATCGATATAGAATTGCAAAATTCTTCCGCCGTTGATTCAATTTCTGCAGATATGACTCCTCGTATGACAGCAATATCATATTCAATCGGCAGTAAGGATATCGTTTGGAGCGTGGATGAGAAAAAAGCAACCATTAAAGATTTAAATAATGTAGACACACCCGAAAACAACTCTAACATTAAGGTGATGTTTAAAGACAGTGGGAAAATTGTATTTCGGGCATCTTTAAAAGATTACCCAGAGGTGTATTCTGAAGTAACATTTACAGTTATCCCGACAAAGCTGGAACTAAGCATGGCGTTGGATAATGCAACTTATTTTGATATGAATAATTATACAGCACTCCGATGGAATAATCTGCAAAAGGCAATCAGCGTGGCACGTGCAGTATATGATGATGAGGATGCAACACAAGCTGAAATTAATGAAGCGGTTGCTTTGTTGGAACGCGTTACTTCTGAATTAGAACTGGCTGATGATGTGCAGACTCCGGCAATTCCGGATCAAATCGGTGGTTCTGAAGCAAACCCTGAAGCTCCGGTAAAACCAGGTGATTCTCTAATTCCTGATACCTTTAATGATAGTTTGGAAATTATTTTGGGAATATTGCTATTAGGCGCTGCTGCTGCGGTTGTTTTTAAATCACTTATGAAGAAAAAAGTTTGCAGAATAGGGGGAAACCAGAATGAAATTTAGAGGGAAAAGTTGTCTAACAATTATTATTTCGTTGCTGATGACGGTTTCTATGGTTGGATGCGGAGGAAGTAACACTTCTTCCGTTGCCAGCAAAAATAATAACGGTTCATCTGTTGAGAGTTCTATAGATATAGAAAGTGTGGTTTCCGGTGAGGAATCGACTGCCAGCACGATGTCTGAGAATGCATCAGGTGTCGCAAGCAATGTAACTTCCGATAAAGGCGGAACCGGCAATACGAACACTTCCAGCAAAGTGAATAATGATAAAATACTGGATAAAATTCCAGGGGCAAGTACTATTATTAATTCCAAAAATTACAACATGAAGGGAGCTACCGTAAAAATTGGTAAATGGTATGGTTTTCATGAAGCGACGGGTACCGACGAAACTGCGAAACGGCAAAAAGCAATCAATGAAAAAATAGAGAAAACCTTTAATTGTAAGTTGGAGTTTGTTGAAGTAAAGTCCGGATCCGACCCGTCTTTGAAAGCATCTATTTTATCAGGAAAGCCCAAAGTGGATTTCTTTGGTGTTCAAGGGATTGATACTTTTTATGATTTATATTCCGCTGGATGTTTAATGCCGTTGGATAGCGTTTCCGGAATGAATATCAAGGATACTTCTCGATTTATTTTGCATGACGAGGCAAAATTCAATGGAAAATATTATGGCGTAGGTCAAAAAGTTTATGGTTGGCTGAATTTAAATTTCAATAACATTTTAATGTGTAATTTTGATTTAACAGCACAAGCCGGTTATCCTGCTAGTACTATTTATGGTTGGATGAACAGTGGACAATGGACTTGGAACAAATTTGAAGAAGTCTGTAAGGCTGTTTCCAAAATTAGTGGAAAATATGGAATCAGTGATTTAGATCAGAATAAAATGTATGGCTTTGATTTGAGTTATGAGCTTTATTCTTCCATGTTATATTCCAATAATACCGACTGGGTTGTTAAGAAAAATGACGGTTTCGTTTTCAACGGTGGTTCTAAAGAAGCACTGGAAGTTTTGAATCGATATGCATCTTGGGCAAATCCTAATACCGGGTTTGTGAAATTTACCAAAACGGCATATGACGATTTCCAAAATGGAAAAACAGCTTTTCTGGCGAATATTTATCCGTTGCCGATTATTGCTACATGGGCTTCCGGATCTTATAAAACAGGTGCAATGTATTTCCCGAAAGGTCCGAATGCGACCAATTACGTATCTAAAGCTTATGAGTCATTATTTGTTGTTATTCCGAAAGGTGTAAGCAACTTTAATGCAATCGGCGCAATCGCAAATGCGTTTTGTACACCGCTTTATTCCGATGCAGAAAGCCGTACATTGTGCAAAAACGATGTTATGAAGACCGCAAAGCTAACTGAATCAGTTAATGTAATGATGAAAATTTTTGATGATAAGAGTGCATATTCTTATCCAACATCGTTATATGGTACAGCTGCAGGGTTGGGCATTGGAGAAAGCAGTAGTAAACTTGGATGGTTTGATTATGTGCGTAAAGTGGCACAAGGAGAAATGACAGCTCAGTCTGCAATAGATGCCTTTAGCTCGCGTGCAAACAACGTGCTGGCATCTACTTATAACTAATATGTAGATAAAGGCAAATCCGGAGATTTCTCCGGATTTGCCGGTGTTTTATGTTATCTTAAAGGCAAGGAGTGCTGTACATGAGAGGACGACAAGGTATTTTGACAATAGTGATAGCCGTATATCTAACCATTTCGGTAACGGCTGCTACTCCGTATCAAAATTACACCTATGATAAAAGTCAAGAAACCCAAGCAGAACCGCAGGCTTATGTACCGGTACAAGCTGTTAGCGGCGTGATAGCAGGAACTATCGATTTTTCTGAACCGCAGGATATTTTTGTTGCCGAAAATTCCAACATCTATATTGCTGATACCGGCAATAATCGAATTGTTGTTTTAAATAAAGAAATGCATTTTGTGCAAGAAATCAAAGAATTTCAAAATAACGGGCAGATTGATACCTTTCAAAAACCTTCGGGCATTTATGTTACGAAGGAAAATGAACTTTATATAGCAGATACAGAAAACCAGAGAATAGTTGTGTTACAGGAAGACGGCTCTTTGAAAAAAATTGTTGGAGAACCGAAAACAATGGATGGAGAGCTAACATATACTTATAACCCGATTAAAATTGCTGTAGATTTTGCAGATAGAATTTATGTGGTTTCTAAGAATTGCAGTAACGGGATTATTGAATTTGACAAGGACGATTCTTTCCTTGGATATTACGGAGCAGTTCAAACACAACCGGATTTAATGTATTTATTCTGGAAATCTATTGCAACTGAGGCACAAAAGGCAGCCATGACATTGACTATTCCTACTGAATACAGCAGTTTAGATATTGATGCTAAGAGTTTCATTTACGGAACTGTTAGTGCAATCGATACTGATAATTTTAGCTCGTCCATGTTTATTCATAAGTTGAACCCGATAGGGACCGATGTTCTTAAGAGAAATGGGTTTTCAGATCCGATGGGAGATGTCAAATACATAAAAGAAAATGAAAATGGGATACCTGATATTTCTAAATTATGCGATGTGTCTGTGCAGGACAATGGAGTGTATTCGGTATTAGATTCAAATAAAGGCAGGGTCTTTACCTATAATGATGCTGGAGAGTTGCTGTATATTTATGGGGGTATTGGTGAAAATTTAGGTACGTTCGGGAATCCGATTGCTATTGATGTTACTGCAGATAAACACAGTCTGGTGTTGGACAGTAAGTACAACCAAATTGTGGAATTTAAGCCAACAGAATATGCTAAATTGATGCTTCAAGCGATTCAATCTAATGCTGAACGAAAATATGACGATGCAGCAAATTTTTGGAAAGATACCTTAAAATACACATCTGAATCCAGTGTTGTATTTAAAGAAATCGGTAATGTTTATTATAATCAAGGTTTATATGATAAAGCAATGCAATATTACAAATTGGCATATGATAATGCAAGTTATTCTAATGCATATAAGTATTGGAGAATGGAGTATCTATCCAAAAATTTCGGCATATTTATGACTTCTCTGATAGTGATTATCGGAATATTGATTGTCATTAAGTTCATCCTTAGAAAAAGAGCAAAAGAAAGGCTGTGATAAAATTGGTGAGTGATTTTCAGTTGAAATCAAGTCTGAAAATGGCAATCTATACTATTTTTCATCCATTTAATGGTTTTTGGGATTTGAAACATGAAAAAAAGGGAAGCTTTTTAAAAGCAAATATCATCTTGATTATGTTGATTATCACCTTTACATTGCGCAGCCAGTTTACGGGGTTTGTATTAAACATGTCGGAGCCGACAGATTTTAATTTGTTCTATCAAATTACCAGCCTTGTGTTGCCTTTCTTGATATGGTGTATCGCTAATTGGTGTATTACAACACTTGTTGATGGAGAAGGAAATTTTCGAGATATTTATATTACTACTGCATATGCGCTGATTCCATTGATTTTGTTCAATATTCCGATGGTGATCATCAGTAATATCATTACCATCGAAGAAAGCGCGTTTTATTCGATTCTTGATACAGCGTCAATCATATGGTCTGCTTTTTTACTTTTTTCTGGAATTTTAACCATACATCAATTTTCGATAAAAAAGACGTTGTTAACGATAGTAATCGCTATACTTGGAATGATGATTATGATTTTTATTTTGCTTTTGTTTTTTACGTTGGTTCAAAATATGTTTAATTTTTGTCGATTGATTTGGGCTGAAATCAGTATTCGCCTCGGCTCTTGATGAACCGCTATGATTATGAAATTGCAAAAAAGAAAGGATCGATCGCGGTATGAAACGAAAACTGAGGTATCAAGCTGTTTCCTTTGCTTTGGTACTGATTTTGACAATGATTGCCATTCCAGGCTGCGGCAAACAGGAAACAGAAAAATCAGACGATATAATCGATGGCTTCACCGGATTGAATGATGTGTATGATACTGAAATCAAAACGAGAGGAAATTTGCAGGAGGTTGCCGCTCAAGGAGAATATTCTTTGTTGGTGAACGGCGCTACTGCTGAAATTACGGTAAAAAACCAAAGGTCAAGAAATGTTTGGACTACCAATCCGGTTAATCGAAGTGAAGATACCACCGCAAATGGTACAAATATGGAATTGCTGCATTCACAGGTTGCCGTGGAGTACATAAGAACAAGAGACAATTTACTTGTTCCTGTTAATAGTTATTCCGGCTGTATAGCATACGGACGTTATTGCTATTATCAGGTGGATAACGGCATCGGAGTGCGATATGCACTGGGAGAGCCGATAACTATTTATATGATGCCTGAAGTGATTTCGGTAGAACGTTTTGAACAATTTGTTTCAAAATTGGACTCATTAGATCAAGACACCTTGCGTTATAACTATACTAAATTTTCTCTTCGGGAAATGACCGATGAAGGTACAAAAACAGCGTTGCTGGAAAAATATCCAATTTTGAAAAAAAGAGATATTTATGTTTTGGGCGGCAGTTCAATTGGTGCAGTAGAGGTTGGTGAAATTCTTGCACAGCAAATTGACGAAACCTTTCGAAAAGCCGGATATGACATGGAGGACTTAAGGTTTGATTATGCTGATAATGGCATGGAAATGGAAGAAAAGGAAGATTATACGATTTATTTGTCAATAGAATATACGATTGATCAAGGTAAATTGAAAGTAACCATTCCACAAGATAGTATTCAGTATAATGATAAATATCTTTCTGTAAGCACCATTTCATTACTCCCCATGTTCGGCGCAGAAGACAAAAAAGCAGAAGGAGATATTTTGCTTCCGGACGGATCCGGAGCCCTGATTCATTTTAACAACGGGAAAAAGAATGTACCTGCTTATAGCCGTCTTTTGTATGCTTCTGATAAAACGCTGGAGTCAAAAACGTATGATGCAACTCAGAACACATTGCTTCATATGCCGATTTTTGGATTAAGAACAACAGAAAAAGCTTTTGTAGCTGTCATAGAAAGCGGCGATACCGTTTCTGCTTTGCATGCAGATTCCAGTGGAAAATCCAATGATTATAACTATGTTTATTCCAGCTTTAAAATGAAAGAATTTGACACGGTTAATGAATCTATTTTAAACATAGCCGGAAACCGGGTATATCAAAAAGTCCCCTTTGATAGTGATTTGCAAATTTCCTATCTGTTTTTGGAGGGATCAATCTCTTATGCAGATATGGCAGCAGCATATCGGAACTATTTAATAGAGAATAAATGTTTGTCAGTTCATCCGGCAGATGATACGGTTCCGTTATATCTTGATGTTGTTGGAGCGGTCACCTATAAAACTACCTTTGCCGGAATTCCATATGAAACCAATAAGCCGTTAACTACCTACCAACAAACGATCGATATTCTCAATGATTTGAAAAGTGCAGGCATTGAAAATCTTATGTTAGGGTATATCGGTGGTTTGAACGGAGGATTAAGCAATACCGTCGGAAATAAAGTGTCCGCAATTAATCAATTAGGCGGGCGAAAAGCATTTCAGAGACTATTGAATTATGTGAAAGAAAATGATATTGATTTTTATCCCGAAATAGAGTTTCAATATGTGAAAAACGATAAATGGTTTGATGGATTCAGCAGCAAAAGTGACGTCTCCAAAAATCTTTTGCAAAATCCTGCCAAGGATTACACTTACGATCTGGCAACCAAGCAAAAAGCAGCAGGAAAATTTCGTTGGATAGTCACACCGTCTAAGTTGGCAGAGAACACTGATAAATTGTTAGAATCAGCAAAAAAATCACGACTGAATAGTTGGAATATTGCCTCCTTAAGTTCGGAATTGAACTCAGATTTTTCCGAAAAAAATATTATAGATCGTCAGCAGGTTCAGGATATTGTAAAAGAACAGCTCCAAAAAATGCAATCCGCCGGTGTTTCTTTGTCGGTAAGCGGGGCAAATGTGTATACATTACAATGGGCAGATATCGTGAAAAGCATGCCGATGGGGTCAGGCGGGAGCTATATATTGGATGCAAGCATTCCTTTTTATCAGATTGTTTTGCATGGCGTGTTGCCGTATACCTCTATTGCACTCAACTTAGGGGAAAACGGACAGGACGATTATCTTCGGGCAATCGAATATGGAGCGATTCCATATTATCAAATAATGGATGCGGAAAACTTTGCATTAAAGGATACGGACTCTACATATTACGGAATTAATTATGATATGTGGAGGTTGCAGATGCTAAAATCTTATCAGGATGCCAATAAAGTACTTGCTGATTTGCAAGACAAACGGATTATTGACCATAAACAGTTCATGCAAGATGTTGCCGTAACTACGTATGAGAATCATGAATCTATCATTGTAAACTATTCGGAACAACCTGTTACTGTTGCAGGCACGGATGTCCCTGCAAAAAGTTATGTCAGAGTAGGAGGAAATGTGAATGAATAAAAGAAAAAAGCTGGTATCTTTGGCGAATAAAAGGGCGGTTTGCGGTTATTTCTTTATTTTGCCTTTTTTAATCGGCTTTGTTTTTCTGATTCTATCTCCTTTTTTGCTCTATATGGTAATGGGATTTAATAAGATAACTGCGGGAGAATCCGGTATTACTTTAACAAATGTAGGATGGAAAAATTATGTTGATGTTCTATTCAATGAGCCTGATTTTTTTCAAAATGTAGCATCCAGTATCGGCAACCTGCTTATTACCGGAATATGTGTCATTATTTTCAGCTTTTTTATGGCGGTTATTTTGAATCAAAAATTTCATGGTCGCGGTATAGCTCGTGCAGTGTTTTTTCTGCCGGTGGTAATAGCCTCCGGTGCGTGTGCACTGAGTCAAAACGATGCACTGTCCAGTTCTGCGTTGGCAGCAATTACAGATATTAGCACATCTCTGGGTGACGGAACCGGAACCTCTACTTTGTCAACCATATTCATTGACATGTTGGGCGTCTCTTTCGGAGATGGTTTTGTTGAGATCATTGGGCAGGTACTGGATCAGTTTTACAACATTGTTATGATGTCAGGCGTACAGATATTAATTTTTTTGGCAGGATTGCAGGGGATTTCTCCATCTTTATATGAAGCTTCTCAAATTGACGGTGCGACCGGATGGGAAAATTTTTGGAAAATTACCTTTCCCTTGATTAGTCCGTTAATATTAGTAAACAGCGTTTATACTATTGTTGATTATATGGGCGGTGCAAGCAATTCTGTTATTAACCAATTATATAAATATTCGACAGAAGGTTCTAAATACGGATTAAGTTCAGCTATGGGAACGATTTATTTTGCAATCGTATATGTTATATTAGGCGTCGTATTTGTCGTGATGTCTCGCTTTGTGCATTATGAAGAACGATAAAGGAGAAAAACAATGAAAAAAATAGATATTGTTAAAGCAAAACGAATGACGCAGAATATTTGGCCGATCATTCGCATGGTGTTAGTCGTTGGAATTGCTTTTATGATTCTGTATCCTTTATTTGTGAAATTTTCCACATCAATAAAAAGCGATGCTGACATGCATGATCCAACCGTGTTTTTTATTCCCAAGAATCCTACACTGGGGAATTTTCGCACAGTAATACAAAGTGTTTCTTATTTATCGACTATGTTTAAGACCATTCTTTTTGTTGGATGTGTTGCATTGATGCAGCTGGCATCTTGTACGCTGACAGCATATGGTTTTGCCAGATTTCGCTTTCCGGGCAGGAATTTCCTGTTTGCTTTGGTGGTTTTTACTTTAGTTATACCGCCGCAGGCAATTTTACTTCCTTTATATTTAAAATTTCGCTTTTTCAATGTTTTGGAGATTTTTAAATTCGGAGGGACTTTAAGCGGAATTGCCTTAACCGATACTATATGGCCGTTTGTTTTGTTATCCATTACGGCGGTAGCCTTTAAAAATGGGTTATATATCTTTATGCTGCGGCAACATTTTTATAATATTCCAGCTTCTTTGGAGGAAGCTGCATATATTGATGGCTGCGGTGTCTTTAAAACATTTTATCGGATTATTCTGCCGGGTGCGATACCGATGCTTATTACCGTTTTTCTATTTGCTTTTGTTTGGCAATGGAATGACTTTTATTATACGCAGATGTTGGCACCAAGTTTACCGACATTGAACGTAAAGCTTGCAGGGATGACATTAAGCGGTTTGGATTCTGCAGCAGGCAGTATGATGGGAAGTATGCTGCAAGCACCAAAATTTTTGCTGTTAATAGCACCGCTGGTTGTTTTATATTTATTTACACAGCGCTTTTTCACTGAAAGTGTAGAACGAAGCGGTTTGGTAGGATGATACAATAAGAAAGGGTAAAAGGATTATGCGGCGGGTAAGAAGAAAAACAAATCGAATAGGAATCGTATTACTGGTCGGAATATTATTTTGGCAAAGTATAGTTGGAATGGTCTCGGCGGAGCAAGAGGTATCTGGTTCTGCGGCAGATGATGTTTCGGCGGTCTCTCCGATGACTTATCAAACTTATTTGCAACAATATACAGATAAAATATCCCCTCAAACTACGATTTTCATACCATTAGAGAATTATTCTGCATCGCAAAATAACAGCGCAGAAATGACCTACGATCTTTTGTTTGAAGGAACCCCTGTTTTAAAAACAGGAGAGGCCGGTTATGTAGAATGGGAATTTTCAGTAGAACAAGAAGGATTGTATAATCTCTCAATGGATTATTATCCGATAGAGGGAAAAGGCGCTTCCATTGTCCGAAAGTTGTTTATTGACGGAAAAGTCCCGTTTGAAGAATGTAAAAATTTAACGTTTAGCCGCTCTTTTCAAAACAAAGACGAAATTCAAACTGATGAATCAGGTAATCAAATTCGCCCACAACAAGAAGAAACACCAGAGTGGTTGAGGACAGATTATTATGATCATATTGGTTATTATCAGGAGCCGCTTTGTTTTTATCTTACACAAGGGACACATGTCATTCGTTTAGAATCGGTGCGTGAGCCGTTGGCAATCGGAAGTTTGAAATTTTATCAAGCTCGGAAACCCCAAAAGTATCAAGCTCCGGCTCAGACAGATGGCAGTAGCGGATATATCCGTATACAGGGAGAAGATGCGGCCAATAAATCAGACAATCTGGTTTATCCGATTAACGATAAATCTTCTCCGGCAACCGACCCCAGCAGCTATAATACTATTTTGCTCAACATCATTGGAGGAACAAAATGGCAAAACAACGGACAATGGCTAGAATGGAACTTTAATATCACACAAGCAGGATATTATAAAATAGGAATAAAATTCCGGCAAAACGTAAATGCGGGACAGGCATCATACAGAAAAGTGTATCTGGACGGAAAAGTTCCATGCGAAGAATTAAGCAGTGTTTCTTTTCCGTATAATTCTAAATGGCAAACAAAAGTACTTGGCGACGAAAAGCAAGAGTTCTATTTTTATTTATCTGCCGGAGAGCATCAAATTAAATTGGAAGTCGTTTTGGGCGAGCTTTCTGATTTAGTGCAGGAGGTAAATGACAGCATTACCCACCTAAATCAAATTTATCGTAATCTTTTGATGATTATCGGAAAAAATCCAGATACCGGTCGTGATTATCAATTCCAAAAGACCTCTGCTGCCGAAATACAAGGGTTGAAAGATGAATGTCAGCGATTACAGAAAATATACGATCGTTTTACACAACTTAATGATATGGGCGGTTATCAATCTCAAATATTAGAAACGATTATTGATATTACTGACCAAATGAGCAGCAAACCGGATAAAATAGCTAAGATGTTCAGTACATATGCAGACAATATCAGTTCGCTCGGAAATTGGTTGACAACGGCAAAAAGTCAGCCTTTGGAGATAGATTTTATTGAAATTGCGACACATGAAAAACAGTTTGCACCACCATCAGCTGGTTGGTTTTCGTATTTGTCATTTGTTTGGAATCAATTTATTGCTTCGTTTGTTGTGGATTATAACGCAATCGGCACCATGGAAACTAATAGCAAAACTGTCAGCGTTTGGTTGAGTACCGGTCGAGATCAGGCAAATGCACTAAATCAAATGGCAAGCAACTATTTTACTGCTGAAACTGGAATCGGTGTAAATTTACAACTTGTAGCAGCAAACACCTTGCTCACAGCTACCTTGGCGGGAAAAGGACCGGATGTTGCTTTGTCTATGCCTCAGAGCGATCCGATGAATTACGCAATCCGTGGTGCAGTGAAAGATATTTCAGGCATGGAAGGCTTTGCAGAAGTTAAAAAGCGTTTTCAGGACAGTGCAATGACACCGTTAACCTTTGATGGAAAAGTATATGGATTACCTGAAACACAGACGTTCCCGATGATGTTTTATCGTGAAGACATTTTACAGCAACTAAATTTAGAAGTGCCGCAGACATGGGAAGATGTAATAGCGATGCTTCCGGTTTTGCAGAAGAAAAACCTGAATTTTGCACTTCCGTTGCCAATGAGCACTACTGCGGTAGGTGTAGGGCTGCCGGTATATGCGACATTGTTTTATCAGCTGGGTGGTGAGTTTTATAACGAGGATAGTACAGCAACAGTCCTTAATACCAGCATGGCCGCCGAAGCATTTGAACAATGGGTCAGTTTTTATAATGACTATTCTCTGCCCAGTCAATTTGACTTTAACACTAGATTTCGCTCCGGAGAAATCCCGATAGGAATTGCTGATTACGGAACATACAATGCGCTATCTGTTTTTGCGCCGGAATTAAACGGCGTTTGGAAATTGGCACCGATTCCCGGCGTACGGATGGAAGATGGGACAATTAACAGAACTGCAGCAAGCAGTATTACAGCCAGTGTTATTATGAATGGTGCCAAAGATGTGGACAGCGCATGGGAGTTTTTAAAGTGGTGGACCTCTGCAAAAACACAAGAAGATTATGGGAAGGAATTGGAAAGCATCATGGGTACTGCCGCACGTTACCAGACTGCGAGTGTGGAAGCATTATATCATATACCATGGAACACAGAGGATTTTGACACCTTAATGATACAGTGGAAGCAGACCAAAGGAATTCCGGAAATCCCGGGCAGTTATATGGCTTCTCGTTATATTGATTTTGCCTTTAAGCAAATGGTTGTTAACGGGGCAGAAGACAGCGGACGTGTATTGCTTGATGCTGCTAGGTTGATAGACAGCGAAATCACCGCAAAACGAGAAGAGTTTGGTTTATCCTGAACACTTCATCTGTTATAAAAACCGGTTATCCGAAAGGTGTTGAGAAATTCTATGGAGTCTATTGTTTATACCGACAAAAATAAAAAAAACAGTGCGAACAAGCGGGGAAAAGTTTCTTTAAGCAGGCGTATCTGGGAGTACCGCGCTTCTTATGTTTTGATTGCACCGTTTTCTATTGTGTTTTTTCTGTTTACTATCATTCCGGTGATAATTGCAATTTGTTTTAGCTTTACATATTATAATATTTTGCAATCACCGAAATTTATCGGTTGGAATAACTATGTTAAATTGTTTTTTCAGGATGAAATATTTTTTACTGCAATAAAAAATACGTTAATTTTTGCAGTTGTTACCGGCCCAATAGGATATTTGCTCAGTTTTATTCTGGCATGGTTTGTTAATGAGCTGAATCCGAGGTTACGTGCATTTATGACGCTGTTGTTTTATGCACCGGCGCTTTCCGGTGTTACTTATATTTGGACTATTATTTTTAATGGCGATCAATATGGCTATTTAAACTCTATCTTATTGAATTTAGGATTGCTGCAATCACCGATACAATGGTTTGTAGATCCAGCGTATATGAAAATGGCGGTTATTGTCGTCATTTTGTGGAGCAGTATGGGCGTTGGTTTTTTGGCATTTATTGCAGGATTCCAAAATGTAGACCGTACAATGTATGAGGCGGCGGCTGTGGATGGAATTAAAAACCGATTTCAGGAACTGTGGTATGTTACTTTGCCTGCTATGAAAGGACAGTTAATGTTTTCTGCGGTAATGACGATTACCAGTTCTTTTAATATCGGAGATATTATCACGCAACTTTGCGGCTTTCCGAGCTCTAACTATGCAGCGCATACTATTATGAATCATTTATCTGATTATGGTTCCATACGTTATGAGATGGGGTATGCGTGCGCCATAGCGACCGTTTTGTTTGCTATTATGGTAGGCTCCAATTTTGTTGTACAAAAGTTGTTATCTAAAATGGGTAAATAAGGCGAAAGGAGAGAGTTTCCTGTGTATGAAAAAGTAAAAGAGCAGAAAAGAAGGAAACGGCTTTTCCGCGCAAGAAAAGTAAATCGAACAGTTAGCGGAAATATAATGGTTGCACTTTTTTTGACTGTGATTGGTGCTTTTACGGCAGCACCTCTGTTTTTAGCTATTATCAATTCTTTCAAGCCATTAAATGAGCTTTGGATATTCCCGCCAAAATTTTATGTTATGAATCCGACTTTCCAAAATTATAGTGATTTATTGACGGTAATGAATGATTCGGTAGTTCCATTGCTACGATATGTCTTTAATACCTTGTTGATTACGATTCTCGGAACGGTTGGTCAGATTGTTTTTGGCTCTATGTGCGCGTATCCTTTGGCAAAGCACAACTTTCCGGGGCATCAGATTTATTTTAAAATCATCTTTTTTTCATTGATGTTCAGTACTGCTGTGACTGCTATTCCGAGTTATCTGGTTATGGCAAAACTCGGCTGGATCGATACCTATATGGCTGTTTTGGTTCCGGTACTGGGAAGCACGATGGGAGTTTATCTGATGAAGCAATTCATGGAGCAGATACACGATGCTATGCTAGAGGCGGCACGTATCGACGGAGCCAGCGAATATTGTATATTTTGGAAAATTGTGATGCCTAATGTAAAGGCGGCATGGTTGACTTTAATTGTGTTTGCTGTTCAATCTTTATGGTCTATGGGTGCTAATCCTTATATTTATTCCGAAGAATTAAAAACACTTAATTATGCACTGGGACAAATTATGACGGCTGGAATTGCTCGGGCCGGAATCGGTTCGGCTGTTGCGGTTATTATGATGATTGTTCCTATTACAGTATTTATTATTACGCAAAGTAATGTCATTGAAGGTATGGCAAGTGCCGGTGTAAAAGAATAAACGACAGGTGTTTTTGGAGGACTACAATGGAAAGAAAAAGTTTTGCGGTAGGTGCAGTAGATGCCTTGGGAAGAAAATTACCACTAGAAGCAAAAAAAAGAGCGGATAAAAAGGTGGGATTGTTTTATTTTCTATGGAATGGAGAGCACGGTAATCCCGATGAGCTGAAAGTACAAAATATTTCTGATATTTTACGCAAAGATCCACAGGCGGGTTACAAACCGGATGATAAGATATGGGGAACAGAACCTGTTTTATATTACTGGGGAAAACCAATATACGGATATTATCTTTCCAGGGAAAAATGGGTTATGAGCAAACATGTTGAGTTGTTTGTGCAAGCGGACATTGATTTTTTGCTTTTTGATACAACAAACGCCTTTACTTATCCTGATGTAGCAATTTCCTTAATGGAAGTTTTGGAGGATGGCAGAAAACAGGGATTTAAAGTGCCTCAAATAGGATATTTTACTAATTCTTATGCAGGTGAAACTGCTCAGAGAATATATGAAGAAATTTACAAAAAAAATGTGTATCCGGATTTGTGGTATTGTGTTGACGGAAAGCCGTTACTTATTACTCATGAAGGAGAATGCTCTGCTGAAATAAAACAATTTTTCACGATTCGGGAAGCACAATGGCCGATTGAACCTGATCGGGAAAATGCTTTTCCGTGGATAAGCTTTATTATGCCGCAGACAGTATATTATGATAAAGACGGAAACCACGGTGTAATCAGTGTTTCTCCGGCGCAGCACCCACAACTTTCTATGGGCGATTCGGCACTGTATGGTGAGACGGGGAATCGCAGTCGTAGCTATTATAACGGGGAAAATCATATTACAGATGATTCTAAGCTTTATGGATATAATTATCAAGAGCAGTGGAATATGGCGATTGAGTCTGACGCAGAGACGGTTTTCTTGACCGGATGGAACGAATGGACTATGAATCGTATTCAGGGAAGCAAAGAACGTCCGATTTTGTTTGTAGACAATGCGGATGAAGAATATAGTCGTGATATTGAACCGATGGACGGCGCTTTACAAGATAATTACTATATGCAGACGGTGTCTAATATTCGCAGATTTAAAGGATATGATGCTGATTTGTATTCTGTTCGTATTATTGCAAACAATTCCGATATTTTTGAACAAGCAGAAGCCGTTCCTGAAATCTGTCCATTTCATCCTGCGGTAACGCTGCGTCAATTTCCGGGATATGAAAAGATGTGTTTTGAGGATTTTTCGGCAGTCAATAGATTTGTTTCGCTGAAATTGTTGCAAGATGAAAAGAATGTATACTTTTTAGCAAGTACTGAAGAATCGTTGCTTCCTTGGAAACAGGGTGTTGAAGTAAGATTGTTCTGCTCTGATGAGAAAAACAAGTACTTAGTGCGTATAGAATCAGCCACGCAAGAAGTAAATATTTTGTCTGTTATAAACGGAAAAGAAAATAGAATCGGCAAAGCAGATATAATTTTCCAAGAAAACAATATTGCTGTTGAGTTGCCAAAAGTATTATTTCATAATATAATCTATTTTCAATGGACGGTTTCCGATATACCAATCGAAAACACAATGGATTTGTATTTACATGGCGGCTGCGCTCCTGTTGGCAGATTTAAATTTACAGCAAAACTATAGTCAAAAAACTATATGCGTATCGAAAAAGCAGATTCTCTAGTAGGATTTGCATGATTCAGACGAAGCGACAACTTTTATGGCAAACTAGTCAAACAAATGGAAAATTACGTTTGAATTATGTTTGTGTATTTTATAATAAGGAATGTGATGAAATGATTCAATGTATACCAACTCCTAAACATATTGATGGGATGCAAGTCAAGCTGACTAAATGCATCTTCAAGCCCATAGTGTGCTGCAGAGAAAACATTTTTATAGAAGCAACTACTGTTTTTGTAGGATATGCAGAAAAATTGTTTGGTCTTAAGTTTGAATATGATGAGGGTGGTTTGTTCGAAATATGCCGAAAGACCGACTTGAAGAACGGACAATATATTATACAAAGCGAGAAAAATTCCGTTTCTGTCCATGCTGGAGATCTGTCTGGTTTACACAATGCATTTTCTGTCATTTTGCAAATTGCAGAGCAAGCAGACAATATGTTCGTATTGCCAGAGGTGACGATTACAGACCAAAGTGATTGCGTGTATCGCGGAATGATGGTAGATCTTGCAAGGTGCTGGCATCCTTTTCAATATTTGTTACAATATGTAGACATGTGTTATTTTTATAGGGTGAATATTCTTCATTTGCATTTCACGGATTCACAAAGTTATACCCTACCATCTGATTGTTTTCCTAAGTTATCTACTAAGGAACAACACTATACAAAAGATGAAATTAAAAAGTTGAATGAATATGCCTGTGCGAGAGGCGTCATGATTGTACCCGAAATCGATGTGCCGGGACATTGTGAGCCATTTCAACAGAGTTATCCTGAATTGTTCGGTACTTCTGGAATCATTTGTCAGCATAATGACTCTATTCGCGCTATGCAGGATTTGTTTTCTGAACTATGTCAAATGTTTCCAAATTCAGAATATATTCATATTGGAGGCGATGAGGCAGAAATTAAGAAGTGGGCTGAGTGTACTGCGTGCAGGAAATACGGTAAATCTCTTGGGATAAATCCAGATAAAATGGAAACCCATTTATTCGCAGAGCGTATGTATGCAAATTTTGTACAGAAAATGGCTGATGTGGTATTTGAAAACGGAAAGATTCCAATTGCATGGGAAGGTTTTTCAAAAGAAGTTAATGAATATGTTTCTAAAGATATTCTACTAATGAGTTGGGAAAATTATTATCAAACAGCACCGGAGCTTTTAAAAGCAGGATTCCGAATTGTAAATTGTTCTTGGAATCCGTTATATGTCGTAACTTCTCTTGTTTGTTGGGAGCAAAAAAACATTTATGATTGGTCTATTTATAAATGGCAGCCGGTGCATGGGGGCTCCCCGTATCTTCATACAGGTCTTGAGATTGATCCTGATTCCGATGTCTGCGGTGGCCAACTGCTTGCATGGGGTGACCAGATTAGCAGTCACTATATTGAAAATGTAGAACAAGGCGTAATAGATGAGAGAAATCTCTTGTTAGAACGTTTGCCTTTTCTCGCGGAAAATACGTGGAACATTCGAAAGCAGAGGCCGTTTGAAGAAGTAAAAGCTTCTTATGATATTTTATGTCAAAAATTGAGAAAACTAATTGAATGATTTATGTAGTTTCCTAAATTCCAACGGTGTATTGCTGTGTCTGCCTTTAGGTAATAGAAGAATTGATTATTGAGATTCCCATTATAAAGATCAATTTATTAATCTGTTGATTACAACTTGGCAATTTTAACACTGCTTGTCATTTATCTTATTGTGTGTTGGAAAACGGTATCTACATTACAGAGGAAAAAGTTTTAAATTATGAGAAGTCATTACAAAATTAGAATGATTCAGTGATTTGAGATAAATTTTAGTTTTTTACAAAACTCATAAATAGTTATCGCTTTGTTCTTGGGTGCATTTCAAGTCTTGGAATATGTTGTCACGAATTGATTTTAGCGGCGCTATGGTTAATGTCTTTGACGTTGAGGATTATTGATATTTCCATAAAATAATGCACTGTTGTTAGAGCAGTTCTAAGAGAAGCCGAATAGAGTTTATAACGTTCGGAAAATACCTTTGTGTCCGAATATAAATCTTATTGTGCGTTTTTGGAACTTTGGTTAATGGAGAATAATGCCAGTGAGAGTGGTTTTGTCAATTATTCACATTACGTTGTCACTGATTCGGTTTGAATTATTACACAAGAAATGGGGGTGATCACGTAGCATTTGGTGTGGGATAACGATATATCATATCAGTACAAAGACTTAACTTTCATTGCCGGTAAAATATAGAACTAAAGTGAATGGGATGGTGTAATGAAAAGATTTCGTGTAGTTTTTTTGTTCATTTGTTTGTTAGTATGTTTTTTGACTCTCGAACTACCAATAAGCCACGCCGATACTTCGCTTACAACTTCTCCTTTTGAGGTATTTTATCCGGCTTTCGCTGATGAAAGTGTTGGTATCACTTCTACTTGGGATCCAAAGGATTCAAGTGTGAATGCTGTAGAATCAGGCAGTGGAAATGAACATTATTTTGCCTTTAAATCAATGGATTTTGGCGCAAATGGTCTTGCGGATATTCGGATTAAGCAAGCCAGTAATTTGTCTGGTGTTAATGTAGGTCAATATTATTCTGGCACTGCTGTTGAAGTTCGAATTGGAAGTAAAACCGGTACGCTGATTGGTGTGTTTCGTGCGAAAAGAACAGGAAATTGGCAGAATTGGGAAGCAACGTATGTGCGAATGAATCAAGTTGTTACCGGTGTTAATGATGTTTATTTTGTGGTGAAAATGCCCAGCATTGTAATTAAGTCCATTGAATTTATTGAACGTCAACCTTATCGCCAAATCACAGCGGTAACAGCTGATATAATGTCAGGAGTGTCAGAAACATGGGATTCGAAAGATGATGTATTCGGAAAGTTGGAACCGACGAAAGAGAATGAGATACATTATTTTGCTTTTTTAAATTATAATTTTGGTGATTTGGGTTTGGATACAGTGCTCATTCGTCAGGCATCCAATAATAGTTCGGTCGATATTGGCATGACTTTTGCAGGAACCAATATTGAAATACGCTTGGATTCACCAAATGGAGAATTAGTTGGAACTTTCATTGCTAAACGAACGGGTGACTGGAATAATTGGTCTGTACTTGAAGCAAATATTACAAAAACAGTTCGTGGTGAACGGGATATTTATTTCGTAGTGAAACAAATCAATTCTACGTATAAATCTATTGAATTTGTTGAAAGGAATTATCGTTCGGCTTATAGCTATTTTGATTCAGGAGAGGCCGATTTTTCGGTAGGTATGACTCTTTCACGCGATCCAGTCACGGGTAGGGAAGCTTTTGAGGCTAATACAAGTTTCTCACAGAATTATTATGTATTCGAAGATATTGATTTTGGCAATCCCGGTCTCAAACAGATTTATTTTGATCAGGCCAGCAATAAAGACAGTGTTGCAATTGGAAACACATACATAGAAACAAATTTGGAAGTTAGATTAGATAATCCAAATGGTACTTTGGTAGCTGCATTAAATGGAAAACGCACCGGTGATTGGTTTAATTTCACTGAAGTCAACGTAAATGTCACCGCCGATGTTACAGGCAGACATGACATCTATGTGATAGCTAAACAGCCATCTTTTCTAATACGGTCTATACGAATGGAACAAAAGAATTTTACATCTATTATTAACTCGCAAAGTACAAGTAGTTTTGCATCGTATAATTCAATTATTAACCGTCCCACCACATCAGGTGTACCAGCATATAACTATTGTCCGTTTATAGTAAAACTAAGTAATGACTTAGGGGGTGGGTATCGCACTTATTTTGGAGGACGTTGGCTTTCAAGCGCGGGTGATGGTGATCATGTGTTTCAATATCGTTCGTCAAGTGGTGTGGCTAACTCTTGGAGTATGTACGGAAATGGTCCTCAATTTTGGCAAGGAAGAGAAGAAGGAAATGGTTCGAAATGGTTTGCCGATAATGTTTTAGAACCGGAAGTGATGCGTTTGCCAGATGGAAACTGGGCAATGTATACTCAGGTTCAAATTGATCCAGGTAAAGTGATTGATGACGGCAATGATTCCGTTGCAGTAGCGCAGGCGGATCGTATTTTATTGCTTACAAGCAATGATGGAAACAAATGGTATCGCAAAGAAGATTCCAGCGTAATTACGAATATAACTAATCCAACTGCAACAGCCTGTCATCATCAAGAGCTCGTTTATGTCCCTTGGGACGAGAACGGAAAATGCTATTGGATGTATATTGCTGTTAACGAAAATAATGTGTATAAAGGGTATTATCGTATTAGATCAAATCGATATGACAATTTTAATTTTGCGGCAAGAGAACGAGTTTCAGGTATGATTCAATTGGGCAATCAAATTGGTTATTTGAAGCAGACTGATAGTGGCCCCATATTTGTTAGAATTACTTTTGCTGATTACGACGGAAGATTGGTACCTGCTTTACAATATTCGACTAACGGCTTATCATGGTCTGGTATTATTAATTATCTGGCGGGCTCTACCGATAATAACAATAATAAAAATTGCTATTTTATGGGGTTCTCTACTATTAACGGTACAGGCGAAATGATATATGAAGGAAATAATACATGGAGCTTTTTATATGCTGCCACTACATCAAATTCACCTGTGCAGCCTGAAATTTGGCACTCGGCGATTGGAGGCGGAAATGCACAAATTATATTATCATAAACTTTCGATTGCTATAATACAAGTGTGCAGGTAGAATAATATAGCTCTATACTAAATAGGGGTAAAGCAAACAAAGTCTACGAAAGAAAGGCACAAATAGGTTTAAAAACATACGAGGATGTGACAGCGAATGGGGACAGTTGGAATTTTAACAGTAAAAAGCCTGATTGTTACAGTGTATTTACTGGATGTGATTTTTCACTGTAATAATAAAATTCCCGATAACCTTTTCATGTAGATAAAGATAAAAAGCTGTTTTACATACCATAATTACAGTAACAAAAACAGGCATTCAGCTAGAGAGTTTTCTCAAACTGGATGCCTGTTTTGCTTTGTTCTGCAATAAACACAGAACAATTCCACATTGCCGTAATCCGCCTCAATCAATCGTTTTGAAATATTCAAAAACGATTGATTGGAGGGGAAAAATATGGATGACAATCATCCAAAAAGGCGAAAAGATAAGGGTAACCCATATACAATATATACAACTGAAAACGGATAGTATCTATCTTTTAAAGATGGACAGGGAGGGCTTCACAATCTGAAGATAGACAAGCCCTTGTATACGTTGTTCGATCGATTTAAATTGGAGGATAAATCATATCTCCACTTTTCTGACCGATATATTGAACATTCAGAATTAACGGAATCTTCACTTGATGAACGAGCGGCATCTCAGCCGGAATCGGTGGAGAACATTGTCTATTGTAGAATCTGCAATGAGCGGCTCTATTATGCGATTGCAACACTGCCTGAAATACAGCGACGAAGGCTTGTTATGTATTATTTCTACAATCTGACATATGAGTAAATAGCAGACCAAGAGAAATGTTCTGTACATTCCGTTTTTGTGGCTATTAAGCGGGCAGAAGACAAAAAAATTTTTTCAATAATTTTCAAAAAAAGGTGTAAAAAATAGTTTCTAACTGAGGAAATAAGTGAAGGGGTAATTTTTCTTTACTTGTTCCCTCTTTTTATGAGGCAAATAGGTTTTGTATTTTGACAATAGAATACCAAACATCTGATAACAGGAAAATGCTGTAGGTGAACACCAAAGCCGCTTTCATCGGTGCGCGATGACACTATTTAATAGTTGAGCGAGAAACATCGGATGATAAATACCAGGGTGGCTTCCGGTAACGGCGATGATCACAGCTAACGATACTTTTGTCCAGTCACAGCTTGCAGGCAATGAGGGCAGCTCGGAGAGATCCTCGGAGGAGGCGGTAATTGAATTGATTGGTATCTCATGACCTGATATGCTGACAGGTGTCTGATGTTTCCCAATATGTAGCGGGACAGGAATAATAGATACATGAATAATAATACTCGGATGCATTGAATTGTTTTCAGTGCGTCCGACTACATAAACAGGAGGTAGAAAATGAACGGCATCACAAATCTAAACAACATTGATCGAGTATATTTTTTGCCAAAACAGGAAATTGGAAACTGTCAGGTAACAATCTATTTTTCTGTAGAAGAAGCAGACTAAACAACCAACAGGACTCAATGAAAAAGTTGGATTATTACTACGACCAATTCAACAGTTGGGCAGAAGAATATGAAACGGCTACAATGGAGCAAAAGAAAATGATTGTTTGTCAGTTGATCAAGGAAATTAATGTTTCCAAAGGATATGTGCTTGATATTGTGTTTAACTTAAACTATCAACAATTCTTGTCTGCTTGAGTGGGAATATCAGATAAATATATGAACGTGACAGGGACATTTAGTTTTTTAGGTAAGCAAATGGCTGTGTCTACTGAATTAGGAAAGCAGATACTTTAAGAAAAATACTTTGAAAAAACGGGCAAAACCTATAATATTAAGTTATAAACGGAGTATATGGTTAATAGAGCATGTAACTTATCCGCAGATATTGGGCAAGCTGAGTGTTCCAAGTACCTATTCAGGAATGTTTGTATCACTTTCTTGTTCATGAAATCGTCGGTATTCGGAAGGTTTCATGCCGTATTGCTTTTTGAATAACTGAGAAAAATAATTTGCATTGTCGTATCCTACTGCTTCAGTAATTTGAGCAATCGAGTTATTGGTTTCCAACAGAAGAGTAGCAGCTTTCTGTAATTTAATACTATTAATATACTTAGACAGGCGCATACCGGTTTCTTCTTTGAAAACGGCGCTAAGATAGTTTGGACTTATGTGAATATATTGCGCCAGTAATTGCACATTGACTGGCTCATTTATTCGTTCAACAATCATTTTTTGAGCATCTTGAACAATTCGGATAGTGCGTTTTTCTTGTGTTGCGTTGGAAGTGTTGGACATGTCTCGCAGAGTCTTTTTTACAACAATTTCCATTTCCGTCAGACTACCTGATTTTAGAAAATCATTTAGTATACTGGAATAAATTTGCGGACGTTCTGCAATAATAGACATCCGATTAGAAATATCCATCAGAAAAACCGTGAGGTCGATTTGCAAGGATAGAATATTTTCTTTGGATGCCAAGCCGAGAGAACCAATGTTTTGAAACTCTTTTTCGATCAAAAGATCCATTTTCTCAAAATCGTTGCGATAAAGGTGGGCACGGATTTGCTCTTTGGCTTGTTGGGAAAATTGAAGGCGACGGGAACTCCGCAACCACAGATCGCTAAAGAAACATAAAAAGCTTTTTCCAAAAAAGTTTCCTTGGCCTAAAGCATCGCACGCTTGCTGATAACTATAAGAAATGTCGGAAATAATATTGCTGGCAAGACCGATGCCGACAGAGATACTTTGCTTGCATTCTTTTAATACTTGTTTCTTTACAATTTCCAATGTTTGTTCTAATTTATATTTGAAAGAATCTCCCGGTTCTTCGATAAGCAGTAAGAAAGCAATCTGGTTCTGTTCACGAACGCAGGAACGATTGATAGCAATTTTTGAAATTTCCTGATGTGTGATAGATTTCACTCGGATAGCCATTTCCCAAATATCGTAGCGGGGTGAATAATTAGAAACCGGGGCAAAAGAAAGCACAAAAACTAAGTAATACTTAGCGGTTTCAGAAGTCAGCTTCAAAAAACTCATGAGTGAAGTAATATCGTTCGGAAGATTGTGACCCTCTAACAAATTGTTGAAGAAATGGTCGCGCAGGCGAGAATAGTTTGTTTCAGTACGCATAACGGAATATTGTTTTTCTGTAAACTTTTTGCTTTCTATTTTTTGTAGAATTAAGCGGCTCATTTTTTGGGGATCCATAGGATACTCCACCAGAGAAACAGAGTCATCTACATGGGTTTCTAATTCTGCCAAGGCAGCCGCATCACCTGTCAGAATGATCTCGGTAGTAAGGCGATCAATAAGCAACAACTCAGACCATCCGAACGGAGATTTATTCAGTATTTCAATTGATACCACTACGGCATCGGGTTGGTGGGCAAGAAGTGCATTATGGAAATCTTCAGGCTTTTTGGTGGCAAGAAGAGCATGCTGTTTTGACATGCTTTTTAAAGTGTCGGAAATTTGTTCACTATCTTGTTCCAAAATAATAATCATCATAATTACCTCGATAAATCATTTTAATCACTTTTATAGTATATTAAAAATTATTTAAATTGTCAAAAGAATTGAACGACATAGTAGTTATTTTTAGTTTTAATAGATATTTTGTCTTGTCACCAAAATAGGGGATTGTTATAATAAAACAAGTGATAAATGTTAAATGAATGGAGAGTAAACTATGATAATAAAGAGGTATTTGCTCCGGTTTTTTGCCTTGGCTACTATGTTGGAAATCCTTGTCGCTTTGAACGGCTGCCAAAAATATAAGGACGTCAATTCAAGCTCCAGCAAAAATACCGAAGAGATTACGGCGGTGGAATTAATGAAAAACGGATGCGGTGTTGCGGTGACACAGTTAGATTCGCTTTCGGAGAAATCTTTGAAGTTATTAAAAGAGTCTGGAATTACTTTTATTAAGGTGCATATTCCATATCCTTTTTCTAATGATGGTACACTGACTACCAATTATATGACCGCAAAGCGCGCAGTGAAGATGATTTACAACATGGGACTAGAACCGGTGTGCCAATCTTTTACTCCCGGTGGGAATGCATATAATTCCTCGACTGGAAAAGTAGAATGGATGTCTTATTTGCCCAATGTATTTGAAGATTACGATGATGCGTATTTTTATAAAGTGTTACGGAATGGTACAGAGTATATAGCTAAGGACTTGAAGGAATATACCAATTGCTGGATCGTATCTAATGAGCCGAATCTGACCGTTTTTACCGGACCGATGACGTTTGAGCAAATCCAAAAATATATAACTACCTGTGCCGAAGGCTTAAAATCAGGAAATCCGAGTGCTTATTGTGGCGTCAATATTTTTGCGTCTGCAGATAAAAATCGTGCAATGCGATTGATTCCAATGTTGTATGGTGAAAATTCGGCATTGGATTATTTAGGATTAGATTCCTATTTCGGTACTTTGGTAGAGGGCGGCGCGGAATCATGGGACGATTATATTGATACTTATTATAACATGACCGGTGTTCCGATTATGATTACGGAATTTTCCTATTCATCCTATGTGTATGAGGATAACAAACGACAGAATGATTCTACCGGTTTGGCGTATAACAATGCAGTATGTCGTGATAAACGTTTTTCTTGTGAATGGGATAACCACCTGCGTAACGAGGAAACCCAAGCAGAATATGCCCGAGCGTGCTTGAAGATTTTCAAACAACATAAAGAAGTCATTGGGTGGTGTTGGTTTTCCAATATCGACAAAACCGGTCCCTGCTGGGAATGTGGTGATACGAATTGCCCGATGGAGAGTTCATGGGGATTGCTCCGCTCCGATGGAACAGCAAAGCCGGTGTTAAATGTGTTTTCGACCAATCAATAATTTGTCGTGCGCAGCCGGAAATTTGACTGTGCGATAAAGATGATACCCAAAGCAAGGCAGTCAGTACAGCTAAAACAAGAGAGGGAGTAATGACTTATGAATAAACTTGGTATTTTTATGAACTTTTGGTGCAACAGGTGGGATGCGGATTATTACAAGTATATTAAAAAAGCCGCATCGCTGGGCTTTGATGTGCTGGAATTTCAAGCGCAACCACTGCTGAATATTCCGGATGAGGAACTGCGCAATATTAAGAAAGCGGCTGATGAAGTGAACGTTGAGCTGACTTACAGTCTCGGTTTAGATAAGACCTATGACATTTCCTCCGACGATAAATATGTTCGTATCGCAGGTGTGCAGTATTTGTCTGATATTATGAAGAAAGTTGCTGTGCAGGAAGGCAAACTGATTTCCGGCGTTTCCTATGCCGGATGGGGCGTACCGGCGGGCGATATCAACAAAGATAAGCGTATGGAGAACAGTGCAGGTACAATGAAAGAACTGGCAAGAGTTGCAGGTGATTTGGGTATTCAATATGCAGTTGAAGCAGTGAATCGTTTTGAAGGAGTCGTGATAAATACGGCGGCAGATGCGGTTAAATACGTTTCCATGGTCGACAGCAAAAACGTGGGTATCTTGCTGGATACCTATCATATGAACATTGAAGAGTTCAGTATATGGGATGCGATTCATCTTGCAGGAAATAAACTGGTGGGATTTCACGTGGGTGAAAATAATCGTTCGGTCTGTGGACGGGGTCACTTGAATTGGGATGAAATATTCTCAGCACTGGCGGATGTCGGTTATCAGGGACGAATTGTTGCCGAGCCGTTTATAATGACGGGGGGAGAAGTTGGCCGTGATATCTGTGTCTGGAAAAATCTTATACCGAATCCAACTGAAGAAACACTGGATGGTGAACTGAAATTTATGCTGGATTTCGAGCGAAAGATGATGGCTAAATACAGAATGTAACATAAAGGAGCAGACAATGAAAAAATTTAAATTGGGTTTTTGCCCGACACGCCGTGACTGTTTCAGCAAGGAAGAAGCGCAGCGGTTTCGTCAGTTGGTTCAGCAGAGCCTTACAAAGTATGATATTGACTTGATCGATCTTAAAGGTCTGAATGCTGAAGAATTGCTATGCGATCGGCACGATTTGGAGGCGATTATTGATCGATTTCGGAATGAAAAGGTCGATGCCATGTTTTTTCCACATTGCAACTTTGGATCAGAAATGTTGGTATCTCAAGTGGCGCTGGCAGTTGGTAAGCCGGTGTTGCTTTGGGGCCCCCGTGATGATGCTCCCGATGCGGCCGGAGTTCGTTCGCGTGATTCCCAGTGCGGCCTATTTGCCACCGGCAAAGTGTTGCGACGTCACAATGTTCCTTTTACTTATCTGACGAATACTCCAGTAGACAGTTTGGAATTTCATGAAGGCTTCACCAGATTTCTGAGGGTAGCGCAGGTGGTCAATGCAGTGACGGACTTGCGGATTCTGCAGATTGATACTCGTCCGGAGCCATTTGCCAGTGTAATTTGCAATGAAAACGAGTTGCTGGAGCGATTCAATGTTCATGTTTATCCGGTTGCCATTACAGATGTGGTCGCTGAAATGAAACGCGTGATATCGGAAAATGGCGCGGAATATCGGACTACGATGGATAAAATTTGTTCATATGACCCAGTCGGCAATATAGAGGACATTCAGAAATCGTCCGCTTTGAAGGTCGCGATGAAGCGCTTTGCTGATTTTTACGGTTGCGGTGCTATTGCAATTCAATGCTGGAGCGCACTGCAAATGGATACCGGCATTATGCCCTGTTTATCAAATGCGTTACTGACTGATGAGGGAATCCCTGTGGTTTGTGAAACCGACTTATGCGGTGCCGTAACGGCTATTATGGTTAAAGCGGCTGCCGGCCGGGAAGCTGTACCGTTCTTCGCAGATATTACTGTACGACATCCGCAAAACGACAATGCTGAATTGTTATGGCATTGCGGAAATTTCCCACCGTCCTTAGCCAAAGATGCTGCTCTGATGAGCGTTGGTGGCAACCCTTATATGTCAGACAAGAACTACGGCGTCGTGAATTGGGAACTTAAGAGCGGAGATATTACAGTGGCTCGTTTTGATGGAGATCATGGGGACTATCGCCTGTTGATCGGCGAAGTAAAAACTACTGACGGTCCGATGAACTTGGGCAGTTACGTGTGGATAGAAACAGATAATTGGAAAAAATGGGAGCATCGTCTGGTGGAAGGACCATATATTCACCATGTAGCAGGAGCTTATGGCCATTTCGGCGAAATTTTGAGCGAGGCATGTAAATATTTAAACGGCTTATGTCCTGATGTAGTACAGCCTACCGAGCAACACCTCGTGGAACGTTGGTGGTAAAGAAATGATAGGAGTAATTAACATGAAAAAAGTTTTTAATTTGATTTCTCTGCTTTTGGTTACAGGAATGATATTTTGCTCCTGTACTGGCTGCGGCGGAGGACAGAGCGGCAAAGATAGTAAACATCAATTTGACAAAAATGACGGTCCTTTGGTACCATACGAGGAAACCTTGAAGGTTAAACAGGTGCGGTATCAAAACACCAGCGTTACATATGCTCGGGGCGAAGATAAGTCAGATAATTTTATCCGAGATTTTTTCAAAGAGAAGTTGAATATGGAATGGGAATCTGTTTGGACAACAGATTATAGTTCCTATTTTACGAAACTTAATCTGGATATTGCAGGCAACGATTTACCGGATGTTTTTATGGTTGATGGTGCTCAACTGCAAACCCTGATTGAAAATGATCAAATTGAAGATTTGACGGATTATTACGATTATTATGCTTCCGATCGTTTGAAAGAAAATATTGAATACGGAGATAAAATGTTGTTAGACTTTCCTACTCATAAGGGAAAGCTGTATGGCGTTCCGTTAACTTCCTCTTATGCAGGTAATACCGGTTTTATGTGGATTCGTACGGATTGGATGAAAAAATTGGGTCTATCAGCACCTACAACTTATCAGGAGCTGTGCCGTTATATTAATACTTTGAAAAAGAGCGGCTTGTGCGCCAATAACAGTTCGGGTTTCTCTTTTTTGGGTGCTGGTTCGGTTTCTTTTGATTCGATTTCGCAAATGTACGGTGCATATTATGATTACTTCGTCAAGGATGAATCTACTAATAAACTAATCTATTCCGGTATTACCGATAATATGAAGAATGCACTTAAGGCAATGCAAGACATGTTCAAAGCCGGTTTGATTGACTCCGACTGGGCTGCGAAAGGCTCTACGGAGGAAGAAATGATTTCTGTCGGTCAATATGGCATCGTATTCGGTCAATATTACTATCCTGGGTTGCTTTCCGGTAGCTTGCTGAATGATCCTAATGCGGATTGGGAAGCCTTTCCTCTTCCTTCCTTAAATGCTGACAACAAAGCAAGACCAAAGGGCACCGATTATGTTAATGGGTATGTGGTGGTGCGAAAAGGGTATGAGCATCCGGAAGCTTTGCTGAAATCCATGAATCTGTGGGCAGAGCTGTGGACAGATGGTGGCGAGTACAATGGATGGCTTGCGGAACGTATGACTACTGATCATAAAACAGTAAAGCTGATTGGAGAGTATGCGCTTCCGTACCAGTTTGACGGTGTTCTGACGTTTAACAGCATCGGCAAAAGCATTCGTGAGGTGCTTTCTTCCGCTAATCCGGAGACAGAAATTAATAATCATGTATATTCCAAGATGACCTTTAATTATATTAATGATTATCTGAAAGATCCTAAAAATACTGCAAATATTTCCGGTGAAGGCTGGAAGCTGTATAAGATATACACATCTGCTGCACCGGTGATGGATCAGTATATGGGTAATTTAAAATTTAATGAATATCACGGCATGTTATCGGAAGATTCTGCTTTCAACAAGGTCACGCTAGACAAGATGATGGTAGAATGTTATACGAACATTATTATGGGAGATCCTATTGATACCTTTGACGCGTTTGTAAAAGAATGGTACAAAGAGGGTGGTCAAACGATGTTGGATGAGGTCAATCAGTGGTATTCCAATCAATCGTAAAGCGAGGTTTCTTAAATGCAAGTCAAAGGTAATGCTTCCGTTTGGAAGCAAATCAAAAAATCCCGCCAATTGTACTTGATTATGCTACCGGCATTTTTAGCTACCCTGCTGTTTAGTTACGTACCCATGTATGGTATCGTTTTGGCTTTTCAAAAATATAATCCCACGAAGAGTATGCTGAATCAGCATTGGGTCGGATTCCGGTATTTTGAGAAGCTGTTTGGCATGGCAGATTTTTACCAAATTCTCGGCAATACACTGGAGATTGCCTTGTTGAAGATTGTCACGTTGCTGTTTTTTTCGCTTCTGTTGGCACTTCTGCTGAATGAGTTGAAAAACCGCTATCTGCGTAGTGCGGCACAGTCATTGATGATTTTTCCGCATTTTTTGTCTTGGATTATTTTGGGAGGTTTAGTAAAATCTGTGTTTGCCAAATATGGAATTGTCAACCAGTTTTTGTTGAGCCTCGGAATGTCTGAACCCATTTACTTTATGGGAAATGATATATGGTTTCGTGTGATTTTGGTGGTTAGCAATTTATGGCAGGAGGCAGGTTTTTCTGCAATCCTTTTCAGCGCTGCGATTTCAGGTGTGGATGTTTCACTGTATGAAGCGGCAAAGATCGACGGTGCTAGTCGTTTACAACAGACATGGCATATTACGCTGAAAAGCATTATGCCTTTTGTTGTTTTGTTGGTAATCCTCAACATGGGAAACATCTTGAATGCGGGATTTGATCAAGTTTTTAATTTATATAACGGCGTGGTGATGGAATCATCTGATATTGTTGATACCTATGTTTATCGCGTTGGCTTGATGGGTGCACAGTATTCCTTTGGTACAGCGGTCGGCCTCTTTAAATCGGTTATTTCTTGTGTTTTGATTGGTTGTTCTTACTGGATTGCCGATAAAAAACTGAAATACCGTGTGTTTTAGGAGGATGAACGGTATGAAAAAAAATAGAATCAAGGATTCAATCTCCTATCGTGTTTTCAGCGTGGTTAACGGGATTTTTCTAACTCTGTTGGCGTTGCTGTGCGTGATTCCCTTTGTGCATATACTGGCGGTTTCTTTTAGCGATGCCGCTTCCACCGCCGCTAATTCTGTAGGCTTACTTCCGGTAGGATTTCATCTGGATGCCTTTCAGACGGTATTGACCGATGCTACCGTGTATCGAGCGTTCGGCATTACTTTGCTGCGGATGGTATTGGGAACGGCTTGGAGTATGTTGCTTACCATATCGGCTGCATATCCTCTGTCCTTTTCTAAAAAAGATTTCTTTGGGAGACAGTTCTTTGTTATCATATTCTTCGTCTCGATGCTGTTTAGCGGTGGTATCATTCCTTACTATATTCTGATTAAGGATTTGAGATTGATTAACACTATTGGAGCGTTGGTGCTCGGCGGTGTACCGGTAGGTAATATGATTATTCTAATGAATTTCTTCCGGATGCTGCCATCAGCCGTGTTAGAGTCAGCTTTCTTAGATGGTGCTTCGCATTTTCAAGTGCTGATTAAAATTTATTTGCCGATGTCAAAGCCGTCTATTGCTACGCTGTCTTTGTTGTGCTTGGTGGGACATTGGAACGATTGGTTCAGCGGCCTCATCTATATGAAAGATATGGATATGTATCCCTTGCAAACCTATATCTACAATGCATTGCAAAAGACAGGCACATACACCGATGCAGTAACAGGAATTGCGGGTGCACCGCGACAGGCGATAAATGCGGCATTAATTGTATTATCTATCATTCCGGTTATCGTGGTTTTCCCTTTGTTGCAGCGACACATTAAGGATGGCATGGTGCTGGGAGCAGTAAAAGAATAATTATAATAGGAGTTAAAGTATGAAAGTACAATTAAAAAAAGGCTGGGGTGTCATTCAGGACATTCATGAGCTGGGTGAGTTTTATGAGATGTATAAAGCGAATTTTGATCCTTTGATGTTCGGATTGCCAAAAATGACAGCCACGCCGCCGTGGCAACCAATTGATCGTCTGGAACATTTGCAGCTTACATTGGCGGACAATCCTTATTATGGATTCGGTCTGCGGCAGTTCAATGAGCATCCTTGGTGGTATCGGAATATCTTTGATATGCCCAATCGGGATGAATGTGCAGTCTTGACCTTTAGAGGTGTAGATTACTTTGCCGATGTGTGGCTGAACGAAACTTATCTGGGAAGTCACGAGGGCTATCAAAATCCGTTTTCCTTTGAAGTGGGACACTTGCTGAAAGATAAAGACAATCTGTTGGTTGTTAAAGTGTGTGCACCGTGGGAAAATAACATTATGCCCGGTCTGGCTAATGATCGTTTTCTACATTTGATTCGTGATCAGATGAAGGGGACTTATGAACATTCGGACACCTTCATTCCCCGTGATGTGAACCCTATAGGTATTTGGAATGATGTGGAAATTGAGACTTATAATGGTTTGCGGCTGTCACAGACTCCATCCGTAGTCAGTACATTGAATGAGGATTTCAGCCATGCTGATGTAAAGGCAGAATATAAGATTATCAGCCACCGCAACATCAGTGTAGATTATCACCTTAGCATTCGTCTGCTGGGTGAGCCACATGTCTGCGATGAAAAAATCGGCACCCTTGAATTAAAAGAGGGTACTACATTGCTTAGTGAACTGCTTATGGTGGAAGATCCCAAGCTGTGGACGGTTTGGGATTGGGGATACCCATACCGGTATACTGTCACTCTGACGATCGAGATTGACGGAAAATCGTTACTGGAATCTGTACAGAATATTGGCATTCGAAAAATCGATCTGGTTCGCACACCAGACGAAATGTATTATGTCTTAAACGGAGAAAAAATCTATTTACGCGGAGCTACATATTTCCCAGATACATATATTTCTGCCAATTCTCCTGCTTTGTATCATCGTGATATTACTAATGCCAAAGCTTGTGGATTGAATACTTGGCGCATTCATGTACATGTAGAGAAAGATTGCTTTTATGATATGTGTGATGAAGCTGGTATTTTGTTGATGCAAGATTCTGATTTCAATTGGACTCATCCTACCACGAAGGAATGGACAGAGCGTGCATTGAAAATTTTCGGCGATACGGTCATTCGGCTAAAAAATCATCCTTGTATTTTTTCTTGGGTATTGTTAAACGAAGCTCGACAGGATAGTTACATCACAGAGTGTCCTGGGCCTCAGATGATGGAGCTTATTGAGCGATTGGATCCACAACGTCCCTATATTCTCAATTCTTGGGCCGCCAGCGATTCCCATAGCGGTGACAGCCATAATTACGAAGGCTCTCTTCATGGAATGCATACTCACTACACTAATATTTTTGACTGGCAAGAAAAATTTAATACTGAATTCGGAATGGATGCGCCTCCGGTACACTCAACCTTGCGAGATACCCCGGAAATTATTAAGATTCTCGGCAAAGTAAATGACGGTGTTGATCGTATCCACGAGTATCAGTATAGATACATTAAATACTTTATTGAGCATTATCGTTTGCATAAGTTTAGTCCTTGCGGAGGACATTATCAATTTTTATTTACAGATGTAGCTCCTACCAGTCACTTTGGTGTATATGATCGTCGGGGAGTTCCAAAACTGGGACAGAAAGCTATGGCTGAAAGTAATCAGCCAATTGCTGTGATTATGGAAGCAAAACGGTATGAACCGGTGTCTATTCATTTAATAAATGATACGCTGAAGCCTTTGGGGAAGGTGTTGATTCGTTGCTTAGTGACCGACGAATCGCTCAATACAGTTCACGAATCTTGCGCTGAGGTTGAAGTGCCGAAAAATTGCAATATCCGTGTGTCAGATCTTCATTTTGTTGTAGAAAAAGAGAAAGAGTATACAATTCGGTTGACGGTGGCCTCAAAAGAGGGAGAAATGATTACTGAAAATGTATATGTGAAAGCTTTTAATCATCCAGAACATGTTCCGGGACACCCATACCAGATGCATCACGGTTTGGCATTGCGTGCATACTGGGCATGGCTGGATGATGAAAAATAATATTAGGAGGATCAAATTATGAAAATTTTAAGCAAAAAGGTTATGGATGTTTTGATGGCTGCTATGATGTTATCTACGATGCTTATATCGATGCAGGTAAATGCTTCTGTGGTTACTAAGTCTCTTACCACAGATATTACTTTGGCAGGGGAAGCAAATGTCCCTGATTCTACTATTTCCATGCCCGGCGGATGGGCTGGCATGAGAATTACGGTAGGGAAGAAGAATTTGGTGGTTACCCACTTGGGGCGTATTTACGCACAAGGCAGTAATGCTACCCATAACTTCTTTATTGCCAATCTAGATGGTTCGATTGTGAAAGATGGTATTCAAAGCGTAGCCAATGCTGATACGCTGATAGATCAGTTCTTGTATGCGGAGATTCCCGGAAAGGTGACCTTACAGGCGAACACTTCTTATTATATTATGTCTGACTACTGGGGAATTACCGACAAATTTTACGCAGGTTCTGCTGCTGTCACAACTGACGCAGCTAGCATTGACGGTATTGTAATTTTAGGAGCAGCCTATGATTTTCATGCTGCTGCCGGAATTGGTTGGGGGCCATTGGATTTGAAGTATGAAGAAGAGGAATCTGCAACGGATACCACTTCTACTGCTTCGGACACAGATTCTTCTACTGCTTCCGTCACGGATTCTTCTACTACTTCGGTTACAGATTCCTCTACTGTTTCTGTCACAGATTCTTCTGCTGCAAATCAAGCTGTAAAAGAAACCGTTGTTGATTTCACAAAATCTGTTACGGTAGGCGGTGAGGGGAATGTAGCTGGCTCTAATGTAAAAATGCCTGCAGGGTGGGCAGGTATGCGTATCACCATTGGAGATAAAGATGTGAAAGTTACTGCGTTAGGTAGATGGCATACTCCAGAAAGTGCGGCAGAACATAACTTCCTGATTGCCACTGTCGACGGTGAATTAGTGCTAGATTACGGTAAGGCAATTGCGAAAGCAAAGACCGGGACAAAAGATGGTTTTGTTTACGGCAATATTGAAGGCGGTATTGTGTTAAAAGCTAATACAACTTACTATATTGTCTCTGATTATTGGGGTGAGACTGATAAATTCTATTCTGCTTCCCAACAAGTGACTACCGATGTTGCTACGTTGGATGGAATTGTAATTTTGAATGCCTCCAATGAGTATGATTTCTATGAGGCTACCGGTACTGGCTGGGGTCCATTGACCTTCCGATATGCTATGGAAATCCCTGTTACTGGAGACAATAGTAATTGGTTGATCGCAGTTGTTGTGATGCTACTATCAGCTATTGCCGTTGTTATACTGAGATTTTGTGGTCAAAAGGTGTTTGTTCGTTAATTCGGAGAAAACTAGGAGGATATATATGAAATATTTTGTAAAAACTATAACGCTGATTTTAACAATAGTGGTGGTCTTGTCGGCAACTTTACTATCTACATCTGCTGCCAAACCAGGTAAGAGTGGAATTGTCGATATCCAACTTAAGGGAGAAAAAAATATTGAAGGAGACACATCCCCGATTGAAGCCGGGTGGGCTGGTGCTGCCATTAAGATAGGAAGCAAAGATATTACGGTCACGGGTGTTGGTAGAATGTTCTTCTCGACAGCCAATATTAGTCATGCGTTTTTGATTACCGACTCGGAAGGCGCTTTGATGCTGTCAGGCGTCACTGTGCAAGGATATGAGGATTCGGTTGACGGAAATTTTGAATATGCTTATTTGGAAAAATCGGAATACATTACATTGAAAGCGGGAAATACTTATTATCTCTGCTCTGACTTTTATGGCTCGATGGATAAGTTTTATGAAGCATCCGTAGCTACTACTACAGGAGATTTCGAATTTATCGGTAAAGTTAATTTGAAAACAGATGGTTCTTGGGCATATACAGAGGCAAAAGGTATTGACTATCTGCCGGTTGACATTTTATACATGGTAGATGGTGAAACTGAAATTACCACGAGTACCGCTATTCCCGAAAACAAAGAGACTGATGAGGCGGAGTTGTCCTCGACAAACAAAACAAATACATCTGAGAATGCCGGTTCACAGTTCCCGGTTGTTCCGATAGCAGTTGGTGCTGCTGCAGTGATTGTTGCGGTGGTTGTTGTTGTCGTTATTTTGGTTTCTAAGAAGAAAAAGAAAACAGAATAATTGTAAACGTCAAACACGATCGTGTGAGTAATCTCGCGGTCGTGTTGGTTTTGAAAGATGCCTTCTCTCTTTGATGTGGAAAATTACTATTATAGCAGTAAAATATTCTGTATATAAATGATGATGAGACCCATAATTGGCATTGGAATATTTTTCTTCCCTGAAAGGAAAACTGTACTTGTAAAATTCGATAAGATATGGATAGAATCATAAGGCTATGTAGGAATAATATCACCGCAATAAAACAAATATTTTCCCACCGCCTATCATGCTATTACCCAGAGCATGCGGCTGTTAACCGCAGGGTCGTTGGTTCGAGCCCAACAGGGGGAGCCAAATATGAATATGAGCCTCAATTGCAATAGCAGTTGGGGCTCATACCTATTTGTAGGCAAGTGTGACATTTCCATATTCAACATTTCAAGTACAATGTGATCTTCCGAAAAATATGTACTTAAAGATGAATAGGAGAACTGAGAAATATGATGAAAGACTTAAATATTGGCATCGTAATCGTAGCCATATCCTTGACATTGGCAAGTTGCGGAAATAGCTCTGAAGCAGAAAGAAATCAGTCAGCTGCATATACATCGACTGTTTCGTCGGAGCAAAGCGCCTCGTCTGAATGGATCGGCAGTGATTGCCCGGTTTCATCAGCCATAACAGAAAAGGATGTAACATCCAAGGCTGCTGCAAAAACAGAATCTAGTTCAATCAGCAGTAGATCCGATACGGTTTCAAGAGCCAGCAGCAAAGCCAATGTGTCTAGCCAAGCTTCCGTTTCGAGCAGTTCAACGACCAGCAAGATAGCGACGGTGCGGGCAAAAGAGCTGACAATAAAATTTAGCCATTATCGGCCTGACGGCAGGTCCAGCGGCAGTATATATAATGATTTTAAGTATGGAGAATGTATGGATTACAGTGCCATCATTCCCAAGGATGAATGGGGCGATTATGAGAATCTTGATTCTGAGGGTAAGTCATATGGTCCCGGCGGAAGTGAAAATATAGGGCGGGTTAGTAATGGGTGCTGCATTGATATAAACATAGACGTATCAAATGACTTATTTTAAATTGAGAAAGATAATATCTCCATGTGATAAAAGTAGATGCAATAAATGACCGTGCAGTAACCGAAAAAGAAATAGCGTTACAGCTTTGAGCGTTTATGCTGAATCGCTGAAAAATGATAAAAGCATAAGTATCGCAAAATAAAAAATATATGAATAGGATGTGACAGCGAATGGGGACAGTTGGATTTTTAACAGTAAAAAGCCTAATCATTACAGTATCATTACTGGATGCGATTTTGTGCTGTATTAATAAAATTCCCGATAAACTTTTCACGTAGGTAAAGATAAAAAGCTGTTTTACATACTATCGTTACAGTACGAAAAGCAGGCATTCAGTTAGAGAGTTTTCTCCAGCTGAATGCCTGCTTTGTATTGTTATACCCTAAATTTAAAATAACTTTTAAATGCCGAGATTTGTCCCAATCAATCGTTTTGAAACAAAAGACGATTGATTGGAGGAAAAAGTTATGGATGGCAATCATCCGAAAAGACGAAAGGATAAGGATAACCCGTATACCATACATGCAGCTGAAAATGGACAGTATATATTAAAAGCGCAGAAAAATTTGCAACCGATAATGCAAGACAATTGACAATTTCCGGAGATATTTGTGTCAGTTTGCAAAAATACAATGAAGCACTTGAATATTTTGACCATGCATATTCAGTAGATTCGGTATATTGCTCATGCCTGTATTCAAAAGCATTGATGTTTGAAAAAACCGGAGATATTCGCAACATCATAAAAACATGGGAAAGTGTAGTGAATTTGTATGTCCGGGAGGGCTTTGATGTTGGGCCGGAATTGGACATGCCATGGGAACATATACAAATGTTAAAAAGTAAAATAAATATGTAGGCGTTTTAAAACGGCATACCCAAGCCGAATTGCCTGAACCAGACCTGCTTATTTTCCCTTTTTCAGTTCAAAGTCGGCGATGGACTACTCCTCCGGTTTTGTCTCCAGGGATAGCGGAAAGTTCCCTAGATGTTTCATTCGGAAACCGTTTTTCTTATAGGTTTCGTAATCAAAGGCTTCCAATTCATCAATTGCAAGCTTGTGGAACTCATAAAAATTATTCCACCATTCATATCCGCTTCCGAGCTCTGCGTTCAGGTAGACGTCTGCAATGTCGCAGCCCATCTGGGGCGCGACATAAAACGCACCCATGGCCAGGACATTTACGCCGTTCCCGGTAATTGCACGCAGAGCCGCTGGAACGCTTTCGACCACTCCTGCATGGACGTGGGGGCATTTGCTTGCCGCAATATGAATTCCCATACCGGTCCCGCAGAAAAGCAGGGCTCGCTCAAATTCACCTTCGGAAATTTTGCTTCCCACTCGGAGCCCCACTCGGTGAAACATGTTCTCGGTGTCTTCATTGTTTGGGTCTGTTACCCCGAGGTCTGTAATTTTCCATCCCTTTTTCTTCAGATGGGCTACCACCACTTCTTTTAGCGGGTAACCGGCAAAGTCCGCTCCGACCACGAGGTATTTTTCTTTCACTGTTTTCATTCTAGTTTTCTTTCCTTCCCGAAAATTTCAATTTTGATATATTTTTTCTTCTGTCTGTTCCAAAAAACCGCCGATAAGTAAATTAAAATACATGGCATCCAAATCCTTTTGAATCGAGCCTTCAGCCGCGGAAACCAGTGCTCTCAAACGCTCTGCAGCCTGCCGCATTTCATCTGCCGAGGCTCCTTCCACTTTCCTTTTTAAAGCAGATGCCAAATGTTGATAAATAGGGAGACTTTCTGCCAAGACACGCCAGCCCCGGGTCTGGTATTTATCCGCGGCCTCTGTAATTTCCTGGGCGATTTCCGACAAATGCCGGCTTGCCTGTGCAAAGAGCACGACATAATCCGCATTCGTTTTTCCTTCCTCTTCTCCTCTCATATATGCGTGAGAAAAACCGTTTGAGAGAAGCTCCAGATATCGTAACGCCAGCCTGGAATTCTCGCCGTATGCTGCCTGAGCATATTCTTCAACCAGGTCGGAAAAATCGCAGGACGGATCAAACAGTGTTCTTCCCATGACATATTGACATAGCCCGGATGGGAATGAAGCCCTGTTTTGCTGACAACTTATTAAACCGTTGAGTCCTATATCCTTTAATCGGATACAGTCTTGATATAAAACTTTAGCCAGTTTGAGTCCGCCAAATTCCTTGTCTATATCCCACATTAAATGATAATCGAAGTCAAAACTGTCACCGGAGAACTCTTTTTGCCAGTGATACAGAAACGCGAGGTTCTCTTTGGTATCCGATGGAAAGACCATTTGATTAAGGCGATAAGTCGGCAGCGGCGGTGGATTTTTTCGGCAAGCGGTTTCATCGGCCGTGCATAAAGGACGGGTGTAGGTGCGGGTGATCGGAGCAAACATCATAAGAAAACGACCGGGGTTTTTCAGCGTTACCGTCTTGGGAGGCCAGAGCAGCTCAAAGTAGATCAGAAATACCAGTTTGGTTTGCAAACCAAGCTCTGTAAGCGCGGCGTCTATCTCATTCAGCAGCATAATATACCAGTCTGTTTGCGTATGCTTTTGACATGCCTCGCATTCGCAAATGTTATTATAATTATCGGCCAGCCAAACATGGAGCGCTGATACATTGGGGTTTTCTTTTGCATAACGGACAACCTCCTCTGTCATACGCTGTCGTACCTCCGGATTGGAATAACAGAGGTGGGTGTTTAATGGGATTCCCTCAAAAAAGGAACGCTGACCGTTTAGTTCCGCTAAGTAGCAGCGGAGATTCGCCGGAACATCCGGATTCTCTACTTTATGCCATCCGGTAGAGGGATATCCGATGCTCTCGCAAGTCCACCCATGTCCGACCTTATGATAAATGAGATCTCTTTTTTCAATTTCTGCTTCTGCTTCCTTTACAAATTGTCTGCTTTCCTCTACCGTATAGGGAAGCGGCTGGAGTAGAGTGTTTCCTTGATGGGTATACCATCTTTCGTAGAAGGTATGACCTTCCCGAAATTGAATGAAATACGAATTGAATCCGACCTTTGGCAGCCAATCGATCATGTCGAGCACATTTTCACGGGAAACGGCGCCTTCTATACAAATGCCGCGATGCCGGGTCGGGACGGTTTTTTCTTCTCGTGCATGGCAATCACTGAGTTTTTTGACAGGCAGGGTTTCTCCGTCCTGCCCCGGGGCAATAAAACGGCAACCGATCAAAAACAAAAAGCGATAGACACCAATTAAAACGCTTCTCGGATTGCAGCCGGAAATTACCCCTTTCCCACCTTCTACCTGAATGGCATAATGATCGGTATATGGCGAATCTTCCGGCTGGGACTGACAGAGCTTGATGCCATGCTCTGAGCTTCCGGTTATAACAGTTATGTAACGGTTCAGTTCCTGTTCTGCAAAAATTAATGTTTGATGCATGTTAACAACCCACTATCTATTTTTATATACGCAGCCACACCGGGCTCCAGGGCAATGGTGAGATGCTCTCCCATAAAAGAGCGAACCCCGGTAAGCTGATAAATTTCTCCCTTGACCGGTGTACAAAACTGCAATATCATTTCGCCTTTTTGTGTCAAACTGTTGTTGACCACATATAAACCCAGCTTGTCTTGCAATTTAAAACAACCTGCCAGAGAGGGAATATTACCGGAAATCTTTATAAGCGGTCCGAAAGAGGAGAGCAAATCCTGATTGGGAATGGGCGCGGGGGAGGTACCGTGCACCATAAGACCGACAAAATGGCTGTTCATCAGCAAATGCTGACAAAGCTGAATTTGACGGTTGGCATTCTGTACATAATAATATTGGGGATATTTTTCGCCGTCTGGAGCAATCATTCCTCCACGCCAGACTCCATCAACCAATGGCTGCCAAAATGTAAAATATTGAATGCCTTTCATGCCATAAGCCAAAGCCGTGTTGACCTGCCACAGTATTTCTACATCAGAGGGAACCCTGACATTATTGTTCCACGAGCATGTTTGGATAAAGCACCAGGCGGGTTTGTTATATTTGCGCGCTGCCGCAGAAACCATAGAGAGATTCAGAAAATAGTGATCCGCCATTTCTGGAAAGGGCCCCTCGCACGGATAATTATCGAAAGAAACAACAACAGGGTTCAACTTTTGAATGAAAGTTTCCAGATATTTCTTGTATTCTTGAGTGGTAGTGGGGCGCCCGCTTTCATCTTGTTTGTGCTTTTTTATTTGTGTCACTTTTGCACAATACGGAAGCAGATTGGCGTAAAAAAGTTTGTCGGGCAACACGGCTTGATAATAGGAAGCCAGTTTTTCCAGCTGATCGAACTCTGCCTCTGCAGGTTCGTCATATGCCAATACGCCGAGATAAGCGGGATGATCTGTGCAAAAGCTGGTTAATTCCGTCTGCATTTCCTTTATGCTTTTTTTGAGCGGAATGCCAGAGGAAAAGGCAAGATAGCGTAATTGACTCCGAAGTGCACAGTTCATGGCAGCAAGAGCATCTTCCGGTCGTCTTTCGAGATTTTCATAGAGACCGTATAATATGTTGATGCCAGCCTCTTTGGCCAGTTGGTAATACTTATCTGTAATAAAGTTGGGATTGCCTATGCCATCTACATCTGCGGGAGGCGGAGCAACCCATGCTCCGATCGGCATTTCATCCCCTTTGGTGATTTCTTGAATGGATAGGAGGGAAGTAACTTTTGGTTTTACCTGCGCTGGCATATTGATTCATTCCTTTCTAAACCTCGTGTTGCTGTTTTTACTCACAATATGTTTGATGCCTGAAAGATTTCAAATCTACGTTTATAATATGATTCGTTTGATAACGGTATTGCAAAAAGGCGGCAATGGATGGAACAATCTATTCATATTTAAGGACATGATTGAACAAAAATGATTTTTTAACAGGGTAAAAAAGCAAAAAACGAATTTATATCCGCCAAAAATCAATCTGTTCTTTTTTGGCTCAAAAAGCGGATAATATTAACTTTTAGGCGCAATATTTTTTGATTAAGTGTTCTGCTATTGGTAATTATAACAGATATTTTTCAAAATATCAATACATTTATTTAATTTTATTTATTAATAATCTAAATAAACAAAAAATAAATAAATATTAATTTCATATCAATAAAATATGCGGCTTATTTAAATGCTTTTAGAACGCTGCAAATGATTAATTTTTCCTGATGGAAAAATTAATCATTTTTTTGAATCACAAAAAACATGGTACTTTTTTAAAAATAATGTTGACAATGCCATCAATGGATGTTATAATACAAATGCAGTAAAGATATAAACCTTATTTTGCTTTGTTATTTGCTATTTTGTTACATATAAAATTAATAAAGTTAAATATATCAAAATTGTTGAAAAAGGTTTATGGTTTGGCTGGTATCCGTTTAGGCGTTTGCAGCTATACAACGACTGTGCACGGCTACTGTTTTGAAACTTAGTTGATTCAAATACCTAACATTAAAAAAGGAGGGGGAGGATGTTGTGAAATGCATTTTCAGTCGTATACTGCCGCTGTGTATGACGGTTGTGCTGGTTCTGCTGTCTGCTTGTTCTCCAAAGGAGATAAAAGAACCGGATTTTCCCGATACACAGACTTTACGTATTGGCGGCTGGGTTGCTCCGCCTCCTGGGTATATTAATGAAAAAACATATCAGGAAGTTGCTGATAGTGGAATCAATGCCATTTATGCGATTTACGAGGATGCAGACGACAATGCAGTTCAAGCATTGGAACTGGCTGAAAAGTATGGAATTCAATATCTGGTAAGAGACCGGTCTTTAGCCGGAATCTCGGAAGAAGATTTCGATTTACTACCGGCTCGATTGGAAAAATTCAAAGACCATCCCGCGCTGTTGGGGCATTTGGCGATTGACGAGCCGGGACCCGCAAGGTTTTCCTATTTAGCTAAGCTCAAAAAAGCATATCACGAGGTGCTACCAAATTCACTGTTTTATGTTAATCTTTTCCCGACCTATTCTTCCTTAGCACAGCGCAATGGAAAAGATTATAAGACATACATACAGGAGTACATCGATATTGTGAAGCCTGATGTGCTTTCTTTCGATCATTATCCGCTGAAGGAATTATCGGGAGAAACACAGGTGACAGAAGATTACCTTTATAACTTAGAAATCATATCAAAGGCGGCAAAGAAAGCCGACATTCCTTTCTGGTGCTTTTTACAAACGATGGCATACGGTTTGACGAATCGCAGTCCCGATTATGAGGATATCCGCTGGCAGGCATACACCGCACTGGCTTTTGGTGCACGCGGCATTCAGCATTTCTGCTATTGGACACCGCAATCCGGAACAGAATATTTTGGCGAAGCAATGATTGACACAAACGGAAGCAAGACGCCGATATATGATTATGCCAGTCGTTTGAACCATGAACTTTTGAAGTTCGATCACATATTTCTCTCTTATAAAAGTGTTGGACAGATGGTGTGGTCAACGGAAGATGCACCTGTATATACCTACATGGAAGATCCGCTTGAAGTTTTTTCACCGGTAAAGACTGTGGAAGGAGGTCCTGTTCTTATGGGATGTTTCGAGGATGCAAAGGGAAACCATGCTATTATGCTGGTGAACATGACCGATCCCGGCAGAGAGGAACAGACAGAAATTACGGTGAAATTTTCCGATGCAAGGGCTTTGAACGTTTATACAGGAGGCGAAAAAGAACGCATGGTGCTGAAAAACGGAAAAATAGATCTTGTTTTGGAATCAGGCGAAGGTAAATTTATTCAAATTTTATCATAATAGGAGGCAAGAAAAATGAAAAAACGTTGGATGAAACTTTTATCACTCGGACTTGCTGCTGTCGTAATGGGGTCATTGCTGGCAGGCTGCGGCGATGGAACAGGCAAAGATGCCGACGGCAAAGTGAAGCTGAAAATTTCTTTTGTGAAAGCAGGTTTTGGCGATGAATGGCTGAAGGCAACCTGTGATGCATATACCAAAGAGCATCCTAATGTTACCTTTGAGTTAGACGGCGATGCGGATATGACTGTGAAAATCGGCACCCGGTTGGAAGCCGGTGTTGACGTTCCGGATATTGCTATGGTTTTGGGAACAAACTGGCAGCAATATGCGGCAAAAGGTTATTTGGCTGATCTGACAGAGCTTTATAATTCCCAAATGGAAAACGGAACGCTTCATGATAAAATTATAAAGGAAAATCAGGAAGTCGGTAAGTATGCCGGAAAATATTATATGGTGCCATGGGCGGATGTCTGCAACGGATTTATTTATAATGAAAAGCTTTTCCGTGAGAATGGCTGGAAAGTTCCTGCTACTGTAGACGAAATGTTCACACTGATGGATGCTATGAAAGCTAAAGGCGTTACCCCCTTTGCTTTCGGCGGCAAGGTCATCTCTTATTGGGATTTTCCTGTATTAGCCTGGTGGGCTCAGTACGAAGGTCAGGAAGGCATGCGGGAGTTTCTAAAAATGGAGAGCCCGGAAGTTTATAAACAGGATGGTCGTTTGAAGGCGCTACAGATTTTTGAAAAAATCATAAACGATAAAACCAATTATGTCGAAGGCGCCATGGGAATGGATCATACGCAGTCTCAGATGGCATTTATACAGGGAAAAGCGGCTATGATCCCTATGGGAGCATGGTTTGAAAGCGAAATGCGCAATTCGCTTCCGGAAGAGTTTCAGGCAAAAATTATGCTGGCTCCTGCGGTAACTGGTGCTAAGATGACCAATGTGTCAGTTTGTACCTCTGCTGATATGATGTTCATTCCTAAAAAATCCAAAAATGTTGAGACTGCAATGGATTTTCTGAAATTTATGTGTGAGGATGACATGTTGAAGCTTTTCACAAAGTATACCGCAACGCCCCGTCCGTTTGACTATGATGCAGCCGACGTAGATGGCTTAAGTGAATTCGGAAAAAGCGTGATATCTGCTTGGCAGTCAGCCAATAAGGTATATATGTACTCCGATAACCCCGTTTATTTTATGAAGTATTTCTACTGGCCGTTTGCTGGCGCGCCATATTCCAGAATCCAGATCGGTGACGAAACGGCGCAGGAAGCCTTTGACAATGACTATAACTTTGCGAAAGACAAGTGGAATGAAACCAGGGAAGAACTTGGTCTTAGCTAAACGCTTTTCTATCTGAACAGAGGTGTTGAATATCCATGAAACGGAATACTGAACCGTATGTAAAAACCAAACGCAAACAAAACACCAAGCGAAACATTTTTATCGCCTTGATGTTGATTTATCCGTTGCTGCATTTTGTGGTGTTTACCGTGTATATCAACTTTGATACGATTGCACTTTGCTTTCAGCGGTTTAATATAATGGCGGGGAAAAATGAATTCGTAGGATTGTATTGGTTTAAAAAGTTTTTTTCAGAGATGGCACAGTCTTATTCCCTACAGCGGTCTTTTATTAATTCCCTTTTGTTCATCCCTGTTACCAATCTGATTCTGCTGCCACTTTCAGTGCTTGCAGCTTACTTTCTTTATAAAAAAGTACCGTTTTCCCGGATGTATCGCGTCACTTTTTTCCTGCCGTCTATTGTTTCCATCACGATCATGACCATGTGCTTCTCCTTTATGTTTGACAGCACATTCGGCGTGGTGAATGATCTGTTATCACGGCTGGGTTTCATCAACCCGCCGGTTTGGCTGGGAGATCCCAACACTGCAATGCCTATGGTGTTCTTTTATTGCGTTTGGGTTGGTATCGGGTTTAATGTGGTATTGTTGGGAGGCGCTATGGGACGGATCCCCGACGATTTGATAGAGTACGGAAATCTGGAGGGAATCGGACTGACAACGGAGTTGTTTCGTGTGGTGATACCCATGGTATGGCCAACGATCGGCACTCTTTTGGTGACAGGAACCACCTCTGCTTTTACGATTTTTATGCAGCCAAAGCTGTTGACCGGCGGCGGTCCGAATTTCAGTTCTTCTACAATTGGGCTTTATGTGGTGTCTGCTACCGAAACCAATCAGTACAACTGGGCCGCAACAGTTGGTGTCATATTCTCGATTGTCGGCATTCTATTGGTTATGACGATCAAGCATTTTGTCGACAAATTAGGAAACGATGTCGAGTATTAACAGGTATTGAAGTCCGAAGCAACGGACTTTCAAAATATGAAAAAAGGAGATTATTAAAATGAAAAAGCGTATTTTAAGCATGCTGTTGTCAGCGGCGGTATTTGTAGGATTTTCGCTGTCTGCTTCAGCGGCAGCCGAAGTGTTTACAGATGATTTCAGTGGTGCGGCGCTGGGCGAGAGCTATGCCGCAACCCCGGGTGTATCCGTTGCAGACGGCAAAATGAAATTTCAGGCTGAGTCGGCGGCATTGGTGGGGGTAACGCTTACCAAGACACCAATAGAAAATTTCACTTTAGAGTTTGATTGCAACATAAGCGAAATTGGCGGTAGCCAATTTGGCATTATCACCGGGATTAGTGCTGACGCCGCTGATAAAGCACCGTCTTATGCTGCCTTGGGCGCCTCTTCTATAATGTCTAACGGCTTAGACAGCACTTTTGTTTACAAAGGAGATATCAATGCTCCGGCAGTTCGTTATTGGGTGCCAATTGCAACGGGTACAGATATTCATGTCCGTTTATCGGTAAATGGCGATGAGGTTTCTTATGCATATCAAAAAGCAGGCGAAGAAAGCTATACTTCTATTATATCCACAGGACAATCCGCAATTTCCGCACAAAATGGTTATGTGGCAGTGGTAATGAATGCTGCCGGAATCGTCACCATCGACAACATTAGCCTGGTTGATCTAAATGCGGCTGATCCCACTCCCGATCCGACACCAGACCCAGATGAACCATATGTGTGGGAAGACAACTTTGATGACCGGACCGAACATGGATTTGCTAATAATGTTGCCGATACTGACGGCAGCGTTTCTATCGTTGACGGAAAGCTGAAGTTTGACAAGGTCAATGACGCACAAGGCGTTTTCCTTCCTACTGAAGCAATGAAAAATAAGTTTGCTATGTCCTTTGATTTGAACATGCAGGACGGCTCTGCATGCCCTGCCTTTTTGTTTGGAATTGACGACGCGCAGACTCCTGTTATGTATTGGAACTCTTCTGTTGACCGTCTGAGCTTCTATATGGACAAATATATGCTGGGACGCGGAGAGAAACAGCTGGACTATGAAGCAGGCAGCGGTAAGGATACTGACGTTGTAGCATCATCGGCAGCCTTTTATCCGATGGAATGGAGTGCTCTTGAAAAGGCAGAGGATGAATATTTAAATGTATTGCTGGTTTTTGATGAAGAAAACGGCGAAAATGTTTTACGGGTTTATTATAAACTAAATACCGCTCCGGAATCCGAACTGTCAGTGCTCCGTTCTGTGTGGAAAGGCGTGCAGCCGGAAGGTTACATTGGTATTGTTGCACAGGGCAATAAATCAGCTGATTTTACCATTGACAACATCAAGATAACAGAGGAGCTGCCGGTAATTACCCCGCCCGCTCCGCCGCAGGATGAGGATCCGACCGATAATCCCAGCGATGATTCACAAAGTTCCGACAATCCCATAAATCCTCCTGCTGAGGGCAATGACAAGAATGAAGATAATACGCAGACCGGCGTTCCGTCTGCACTACCTGTTGGAATGATCATGCTCGCTGTTAGCGGCGCGGTCATTGCAGTAGTTAAAAGAAAAGGCTATATCCGGTAACAGTATCATATTTAAATAATTTAACCAGTTAGAGGCTGCTGCGCATTCAGCGTCTGTGCAGCAGCCATTTTCCTTAGTAGGAAAGGCTGAAATGAGGTGTTTATTTTGAAGGAATCCCGTGTACATAAAGTTGTTTTTATGGTTGTAAGCATCATTTTCTTTCTGTATATGTTGACGTTGATTTTCCCTTTTTTCTGGATGTTGCTCAATTCTTTAAAAACAAACATGGATTTTTTTCAGGATATCTGGAATATTCCGAAACAGCCACAATTAGAAAACTACCTGAGCGTCTGGGATCAGATGAATTTACTTACTTATTTCGGCAACTCCATCTTTTTAACGGTGTTTGGAACGCTGCTCAGCGTTACTTCGGCTTCCATGTGTGCTTATGTAATTGCGAAGTATAAATTCCGGTTTTCCAAAATTCTATACACTATGGCACTGGTAGTCATGCTAATTCCGTCTATTGGGACATTGCCCGCGATGTATCGCTTCATGATCAATACCGGATTGTTTGATACCAGGGGCGGCTTGCTTCTGCTTTATTCCGGCGGATTTGGCTTTAACTTTATCCTACTTTACGGCTTTTTCAAAAGCATTTCCTGGAGTTATGCCGAAGCAGCTTTTGTAGACGGGGCAACCGATGCCCAGGCTTTTTTTCGGATTATGCTTCCTCAGGCTCGCCCCGGCATAATAGCAGTAACTATCATACAGGGAATCAATGTTTGGAATGACTATTTCAGCCCATATATGTATTTGAACAGCAAATCCAAAATGCCTCTTGCTGTGGGAATCTATAATATGGTTCAGGAACAACAGTACGCCGCGGACTGGCCGAAACTTTTTGCGGCTATGCTGATTGCGTTGATTCCAATTTTAATCGTATATGCTCTTTTTTCCAATACAATCATTGAAAACACAGTGGCTGGCGGTCTGAAAGGCTAAACAAAAGCAGACGATATCTAGAGAAGAAAGGATGAAAATCAACCATGAAAAAAATGGGCTTAAAATTAGGCGCTTTGCTGATGTCGCTTGTTTTGACGGTTGGTCTGATAGCTGGTTGCGGGTCTTCCAGCCAAACCGTCGCACGCCGCGAGCTCGTAAGCGAAGAACAAATTGAATCCAACATTACATCTGACGCCTTGGAATCAGCTACAAGCTCGGATTCGCCAACAGCCAGCGTGAGCGGGGATAGCAGCGAAAAAAACAGCACTACATCCAGCAGTAAGGTGAATGTAAATAGTAGGGTTATTTCTTCTGCCTCCGGCAATACGAGCTCTCTTGGCACATCGACGAATAATAAGGGTTCGGTGACCAATGGAACCTATCCGCCGATTGCGAAAGATGTTATGCCGATTGGCGCATGGGTTGCTCCTCCGAAAGCGAATATCAGCAGAAGAAACAACCCGAGTTTTATTACAGACGCACAATATAAGATGTTGCAGGAATCCGGAATCAATATGATTTATGGATTATATGAGCTTGCAACCGGTGATATGGATGATATATTAAAATCTCTCGATCTTTGCCAAAAATATGGAATTAAATACTTGATCAGAGATCCCAACCTTTTGGACGCGGATGAAGATACGATGCGCAAATCCTTAGAACGCTATGCCTCTCATCCTGCTTTTGCCGGTGTTAAGGTACAGGATGAACCGGGCACCTCGATGTTTGATACCTTTGGCGAGATGCATCCGATATTCAAAAAATTGCTACCTGACAAGTATTTTTATATCAATCTTCTTCCGTCTTACGCAACGCCTTCCCAATGGCAGTTTGGCGCGGCCTCTACACGTACGGACGGCACTATGACTTTTACAAGGTATCTTGACGAATACATCGCCAAAGTGAAACCGCAGTTCCTTTCCTATGATACTTATTCCATTCACGGTCCAAAAGGAACAGTGGATCAGGTTCATTACAAGGACCTTTCGACTTATCGTTCTTTGAGTTTAAAGCATAATATTCCTTTCTGGGTATTTATCCAGTGTTGCGGCTTTGGCAGTATGCGCCGGCCGAATGAAGCGGAAATCTTATGGCAGGTTAATACCTGTCTGGCGTATGGTGCAAAGGGAATCCAGTATTTCTGCTATTTTACGCCTTTGGAAGATCCTTCCGCATTCCCGGGTAATTTTATTGACAAAGACGGCAACAAGACAGAAATTTATGCTTACGGACAGAAGGCAAACAAACAAATAGCGGCAGTTGATCATGTGCTGATGAACTGTACAAGCAAAGGCATTATTGTTACGGGCGAGAATATTGACAAATCGCTTCCTGCCTCGGATACGGTTACGAAATACGGAAATCTTTCCAGTGTTACCGGCACTGGTTCTGGTTTTATCACCGGATGCTTTGATTACAAGGGTAAAGATGCGTTTTATGTTGCAAACAACTCTTTGCTCAATAATGGCGATGTAACGCTTCATTTTTCCAAGAGCGTCAGCGGTACCCATGTTTACAATGCATCTTCTAAAAAATTCAGCGGCTCCAGCTTGACGGTATCTCTGAAGGCGGGAGAAGGTGTTTTGATTTATTTGGATTAATAGATAGCAAAAAGGTTTGAAAAAATTTATTTTTCCAGCCCCCTTTTCAAAATATTTCAGCTTTCAGATTGCCGGAGCTTTTATCTTTGCTTCGGCAATCTGACCACCGCAAAACCTAAGAAAGGAAAGAAGATATATATGAAGGAGTGTTGCAAAATGAAAAAGATCCTTTCAATCGTGACCGTCTTGACCATGTTTATCGCTGTTTTGATACTTCCCACCCAGGCGGCTGCTAAAACACTGTTCAGTGACAATTTTTCTTCCGCAGATCTTGCTGCAAAATGGATAAATCCGGCAATAGATAACGATCCTGAAACAGTAGATAAAGAATGTGAAGGCGTCGCTACTGTAAAAGACGGTACACTTTATCTGGAAAACAATAAAAGATTCGGTTCCTTTTTCTATATGGGAGCAAAAGATTTACAGTTGCAGGACTTTACGCTTACTATGAAAGTGAAGCCCAATTTGTTCAATACCGGCTGGCTGGGCGTATCCTTCCGTAAGGATGCAAACGATCGGTTTAACGGCTGCAATAACAATTTCATCACCTTGGATTTTGGTAAAAAGAACACAACGGGAAATGTGATTTACTCACAGGCATACCGAGGCTATTCGGGATCCTCTCCGGCGACAATTACCAACAAAACAGATGTAGACAGCAAAACACCGAAATTTTATCAGGGAAATACTTCCGAATGGCTTACTTGGCGGATTGAGGTCAAAGGAACCAGCTTTAAGAGCTATTTGAACGGTCAGCTTTTGGGCGACTGGGAATATAAAAAGAATCAAACTACCGGTTATATCAGTGTAAACTGCTGTATTTTTGACGGTTATATTGATGATGTTACCATCACAGAATATGAAGCACTGCCGGCTCCCTCGGTCAACTCCAGTTCGAATGCTACTGAAAGCAAGTCTCCCGTTACAAACACCAGTAAGCCTCCCGTCAATACCACCAGTTCACAGTCTGTTGCTTCTTCTAACAGCGGCGTAATCAATACGGAAAGCAGTTCAGAGGTTTCTGAGCCTAATTCTTCACAGACGGAAAGTGAAACGAAGACTACTGAAACTGGAGCTTTGCTTAAACCCAAATATAAAGACGTAACAGTCGACAATACATTCAAGACCATTACTTTGGAAAATGCTTTGAATGTAAAAGATATGTTGGACAGTTTTACGATTGCCGAAGGCTATACCATCCGCCTTGTAGATGCTGACGGAAATGCGGTGGAAGATCAAGAAGCAGTTGTAACTGACACCATGAAACTGCAGGTGCTGCAGGACTCTGGTACTACAGCGGAGTATACCTTAAATATCAATGCGAAAGATGCTATAAATGATAATACCGGTTTCCTCGGCTGGGCAATTGCTCTAATTATTATAGGCGGCACCATATTGATTGCTGCGGTTGTTCTGTTGATTCTAGTCAAGAAAGGCGTCATTAAGGTTGGAAGCAAAAAATAGTATGGAATCAACGGGAAAAGGAAAGCATAACTTTGGATATTTTTAATCACCAGACAACCGGTAAAAGCAACTACAAAAGCGCAAA
>JABLTO010137601.1_pt1 | contig 62161 bp, 58 predicted proteins | sample 7160091 | NCBI WGS metagenome assembly JABLTO01 (sample SAMN14651225, study PRJNA627086) | human gut metagenome | isolation source: feces | host: Homo sapiens
AAAAAGAAGCACCCGCATATCCGGCTGATATCGGTGCTTCCGTTTATAGAAAATTTCTTTATGACAAAGGAATGGTACGGCGACTGGGCAAGGCGAGCCACAGAGGTATACAAGGAGTCAGACTGTCGTGGTTGTTTGGCAAAATCTTATTATACCCAAGGTTATTATGACCGCAACAAATGGATGATTGAACATTCCCCCCTTTTAATTTGCTATCAATCCTCGGGCAGGGGCGGCACTGCTTATACCGTAAACAGTGCCGAAAAAAACGGGGTGCCGGTTATCAACTTGGCGCTTCATCGGGACAAGTTAACCGGCGCAAAACGGTTTCTATCCTAAACAAACTTAACCCCAATTTTCAAGTTCATTGACTATAACATTCATGAAATGATCAAGCAAAAAATCCTATCCTTTTATTCTGCCAGGCAAACAATCGCCTTTTCCATGCGGTGATCCTTAATCTCGGTTACTTTGATATGAAGGGAGTATGCGTCCAGTTCAATCTGACTGCCGTCATCGGGAATGGACCCGTAAGTGCCGAAAACAAATCCGCCAAAGGTATCATAGTCGTCTATCGGCAAGGCAACGCCCAACTTTTCCGCCGCCTCATCCAACGGAATACTGCCCCTCAGCTTCCATGTCTTAGAATCCAGCTGTTCCCATTCCGGCTCAGCCGCATCTCCCTGGATATCGTCCTCCAAATCTCCCACGATCTGTTCCAGCAAGTCGTTCATAGTCACAATGCCAACCATCCCGCCGTATTCATCCAAAACAATGGCAAAATAATTATGCGTTTTCTTCATCTGTTTAAACAAAACATCTGCGCGGACCGAGCGCGGAATAAAATATGCAGGTTTTACCGCTTGCTCCAATACGTTTTCCCGGGTTTTATCGGTCAGCCTGAAATAATCCTTCACGTTCAAAACGCCAATGACATCATCCACCGATTCATTGCAAACAGGATAGCGGGTGTGCCGGCTTTGATGAATGGTTTTTTCCCATTCCTCAATGGTTTCGTCCATCCACAGCAACGAAATATCGGTACGATGCGTTCCGAATTCACCCACGGTCAGATCGTCGAATTCAAACACATTTTGAATCATTTCTTTTTCTTCCGAATCAATGACTCCCTTTTGATTTCCTACATCGACCATCATCCGGATTTCTTCCTCGCTGACTTGATCCTCCTCCGCGTTGGGATCAATCCCACACAGCCGCAGAATCCCGTTCGTAGAGGCGGTCAACGCCCAGACAATCGGCGCGAACAGCTTAGAGATAAAGGATATCATAGCCGACATTCCGAGCGCTAACGCCTCCGCTTTTTTCATTGCAATCCGTTTGGGTACAAGCTCGCCGAACACAAGGGTAAAATAGGATAAAATCAACGTAATCAAGATAACCGAAACGGTGTTTAAAGTGCTTTCCGGCACCGGCACGCCGAGGCTGAGCAGCCACTTTACCAGCCGGTCTGCGAAATTATCGGCGGCAAATGCGCTTCCCAAAAAGCCCGACAGGGTAATTGCCACCTGTATCGTTGCCAAAAAGCGTGCCGGCTGGCTGGTCAGCCGTGCCAGTCTTACCGCCCGCTTATCGCCGTTTTCCGCCATTTTAGCCAGCTTGTTATCATTCATTGAAATAACCGCGATTTCTGCACAGGCAAAAACCGCATTTAATGCAATCAATATGATTTGTAAAATAATTTGTAATGCAATTGAGTCTTTCAAAATTGTTCCTCCCGATGAAGTTATTGTAAGGGAATTTTTCCTCACGGCAATGCCGCAATCACGAAATAAAGTTTGCCTCATTCTCTATCGAATCATTCTCATAAAACGCAAAAAGACACGCCCACATCCCCATCCGGAATGTGAGTATGCCCTATATTCAAAATATCTGTTTTTTTCGCATCGTCGACAGTTCCCGTCATAACTGCCATCTTCGTCCATGAAATCGAACACGCTCCCTTTTTTGATTGAAATTATTTCAAACTATATCATATAAACCGATGATTGTCAATATCCGGTGCCGTTCTCCAAAAAGCCTTACCGAATCTTTACCGTTCCGAAGCCGAAACACGCACAGGGAAGGGCATCAGACCGTTCCCTGCAATTTTTGTCTTACGAGTATATCAGCCGCCTTCCGCGCCCTTTAAAAATTCTTTACCATCTCAATATGCGGGGTGTGTTCATCGTAATATCCCGCACCGTGTGCAGAATATCCCATCTTTTCGTAAAATCCCTGCGCTTGCAGCTGCGCCGAAAGTTTAACCTGATTCCCACCCAATGCACGAATCTGCTGTTCCAGCTCCCCAATCACAACACTGCCGACATGATGCTTACGATATGCTTTTCTGACTGCCACCCTGCCGATGACATAAACGCCGTCCTCATTTAAAAAGGTGCGTCCCGTCGCAATCGGCTCATCGTAATTATACAACACAACGTGATAAGCATCCTTGTCATGCTCATCAAATTCGTTGACAAATCCCTGTTCTTGAATAAAAACCTCCTGCCGGATCAAGATAGCGCCCTCCAACCCGGTCAGTCCTTTTTGCACTTCACTGCGTAAATTCAGCGGCAAAACAGCCTCCGCCTCCTGTTCATTACTTTCCATACAAAGCCCGCTGAACAAAAATAACGCCAGCAGCCCCGTTTGATGCCACAACAGAGTAACATCGGTAATGCCGTGCACACAAACAGCAACCACAACCGCAAACAAAAACAAATAGAGCGTTTTATTTGCTGATTTTACAATATTCTTAAAGTGAACGGCATAGCGTCTGATCACAAAAGTTGCGGCAGCGGCCGTTCCCAGCAAGCCGTAATTTAACAATACATCCAATATAATATTATGGGCATGAGGCTGTACATAAGAAGGCTTCAACTCATTTGCGCTGACCAGAAAATAGGACAGCGTGCCCTTTCCGAACAGAGGGTTTTCAAGAAAACCGTAAAAAGAGCTGCTCCAGATGTGCATCCGTTTCGACATCGTTTTATCCACAAAGGACATCCGCGGCATAATTTCAGGGACACAGATTACCAATACAGCCGCAAAAGCCGCAACCGCCGCACAGCAGCCGAGAAACTTATACTGCTTTGTTACAAACAGCAGCGCAAAAACCGATGCGCCGATCGCCGCCCAAGCCGAAAAGCTATCCGCTATATACAATGCCAAAAAATTGATTCCGATGATTGAAAAATAAATAAGCTTCTGCTTAATCTGATCGGTATTCAGCATTTTATAAATACAAATCAGCGCCACCAGTTCAATAATCGCTCCGTAGTAATTCGGGTTGAAGAACACCGACATCGCACGATAATCAACTCCCTTCATGGTAAAAAGGGAAATAAATTTCTGCGCGAAGCAGATCATTGCCGCCGGCACGCTCATCATTACCGCAATATCCATACAATTCTCAAAAAGCTGTTTATGCATCACCTGAGAAATCCAAACACCGACCAACACGACTGCAATCAAACCAAGCCCCGCCACAAACCCCAGCAAATGCTGATGAATCATCGGAGCAAAAAACACCGGAATACAAAACAATCCAAACCACTTCAGTCCCTCTGCGCGAAGAAGCTGGTTACGAAATCTTTTTTTGGATATGATATATATCAATGCCGACAAGACAACTGCTCCGGTCAGCACATATGGCAAAAAGACGCTGAACATCAGAATATAACAAACTTTTTCCTCCGGCGACGCCGACTGGAAAAGAGCTGTTTTCTGTTTCACAAAGTCCATAACGAGTTCTTCCACCATCCTCTCTTCATTTCAATCAATACCTTTTTCAATATTGTCCCTGTTTCTGTCTTTAAATATTTCATCTCAAATTCATTTTTACGGTTTTACGACATTTATTATTATACACATCTTTTTCTGAAAAAGGGTTACATTTTGTTTACAGTTGGCTGTCATTATTTGTCGGTTCCATTACAAAGTGATAACAACCCGTCCGAAAGCCGCCCTTTTCAAAGAACTTGACAAAGCGTGTTTTTAACGATAAAATTAATTGTTAAGACTTTATCCGATGAAAGTAGTATCTGCGCCATTGTCCACACTTTGCCGTTTGAATTTATTTAATGATGCTGACATTTTCTAAGTATAATACAAAATTGATAAAAAATCAAGTTTTCCACAAGTTACAGGCTTTTCGGTGGAAAAATACCGATACAGAGAAAGGTGGTTGCAGGCAAAATCGCTGCAAAGCGTGATGCCGGATAATATGCCAAAGAAAACGACAGGCTACGATAATCAAAGCATTTCTTCCTTAAAGGGCGCGGAGCGCGTCCGAAAACGCCCCTCGGTTATTTTCGGCTCGGACGGTTTGGAGGGCTGCGAGCATTCCATGTTCGAAATTCTCTCTAACTCGATTGATGAAGCAAGAGAGGGCTTCGGAAAAAGAATCATTGTCACCCGCTTTCTTGATAAATCCATTGAGATCCAGGACTTCGGCCGCGGGATCCCGGGCGACTACAACGAAAAAGAACAACGCTATAACTGGGAGCTGGTTTTCTGCGAGCTGTACGCCGGCGGAAAGTACAACAACAACGAGGGTGAAAACTATGAATACTCCCTCGGCTTGAACGGACTCGGATCCTGTGCTACCCAATATTCCTCCGAATACATGGATGTTACGGTGTACAGAGATGGATTCGCCTATTCTCTCCATTTTGAAAAAGGAGAGAATATCGGCGGCTTAAAAAAGGAGCCGACCAAACGGAAAGAAACCGGCAGTATCCAGCGGTGGAAACCCGATTTAGAGGTGTTTACCGACATCGATATCCCGGCGGAATTTTTCGAGGACACTCTGAAAAAACAGGCAGTGGTCAACAGCGGATTGGTTTTCGAATTCCGCAACCAAACCGAGAACGGCTTTGAAACCAAGGAATATCTCTATCCCGAAGGGATCACCGATTATGTAAAAGAGATTCTCGGCGAGGAAGAGGCGCTCACGCAGGTACAGTTTTGGCAGGCGGAACGACGGGGCAAGGACAGAGAGGACAAGCCGGAATACAAGGTGAAGCTTTCGGTCGCTGTAGCCTTTTCCAACCGTATCAAGCTGACAGAATACTACCATAACTCCAGCTTTCTCGAATACGGCGGCGCGCCTGACAAAGCGGTTCGCCAAGCCTTCGTTTCCCAGATCGACAGCTATCTCAAGCAGACCGGGAAGTATCTGAAAAACGAAAGCAAAATCAATTTTACCGATGTAGAGGATTGTCTGGTGTTAGTTTCCTCCTCTTTCTCCACCCAGACCTCTTACGAAAACCAGACGAAAAAGGCGATCAACAACAAGTTTATATACGAGGCGATGACCGACTTCTTAAAGCATCAGCTTGAGGTGTTTTTCCTGGAAAATCCCGATGACGCCAACCGGATCGCCGAACAGGTCATGATTAACAAGCGCAGCCGCGAAAATGCCGAAAAAACCCGCTTGAATCTGAAAAAAAAGCTGGCAGGCAGCATTGATATCACTAACCGGGTGCAGAAGTTTGTCGACTGCCGCACCAAAGATATTTCCCGTCGTGAAATCTATATCGTGGAGGGAGATTCGGCTCTGGGCGCCTGCAAATTGGGACGGGATTCTGAATTTCAGGCAATTATCCCGGTGCGGGGAAAAATCCTGAACTGTCTGAAGGCGGACTACAATAAAATTTTCAAAAGCGATATTATCACCGATATCATTAAGGTGTTGGGCTGCGGAGTAGAAGTCAGCTCCAAAGCCAACAAAGACCTGTCCTCCTTTGATCTGGATAATCTGCGCTGGAATAAAATCATAATCTGTACCGATGCCGATGTAGACGGATTCCAGATCCGTACCCTGATTCTTGCGATGATCTACCGTTTGATGCCCACTCTGATTGAGGAAGGCTTTGTTTACATTGCGGAATCTCCTCTGTTCGAAATTGAAACCAAGGATAAAACCTATTTTGCCTATAACGAACAGGAAAAAGACCGGATACTGACCGAAATCCAGGGCAAAAAATACACGCTCCAGCGTTCAAAAGGCTTGGGTGAGAATGAACCCGACATGATGTGGCTTACCACCATGAATCCTGAAACCCGCCGCTTAATCAAGGTTTCTCCCGAAGAAGCAGAAAAAACCGCGCAGGTGTTCGACCTGCTGCTGGGTGATGATTTGCAGGGCAGAAAAGATTACATTTCGGAATACGGACATCTTTATCTGGATTTAGCCGACATTTCTTAAATGACGAGAAAGAGGGGGAAGATATGTATAAAATATTAGCAATCGGGAACAGCTTTTCTCAAGATGCAACCGCATATCTGCATGACATTGCAGCTGCCGGCGGAACAGACACCAAAATTGTCAATTTATACATCGGCGGTTGCTCACTCAAAACCCACTGGGAAAACGCAGAAAATGATCATAAAAATTATCTGTACGAATTAAACGGCTCCTCTGATGGCAGAATGGTATCCATTCGGGAAGCACTGACCGAAGAAAGCTGGGATTTTATCACCTTCCAGCAGGCGAGTCATGACAGCGGCATACCCGAAACCTATCAGCCCTATCTTTTCAAGCTGTCCGGCTATGTAAAACAATATGTCCCCACGGCGCAACAACTGATACACGAAACATGGGCATATGAAATTGATTCGACGCATCCGGCGTTTGCCGAACACTATCACAGCGATCAAAGAGATATGTATAAAGCACTCCGAAACGCCTATCTCGAGGCAGCCAAACAACTTGGAATACCGATTATCCCCTGTGGCGATGTGATACAGGAATTGCGGAATGCCGCTCCCTTTGATTACGGAAACGGCGGAATTTCACTCTGCCGGGACGGCTTTCACATGAATATTCCATACGGACGTTACGTACTGGGCGCTGTCTGGTATGAAACCATGCTGCACGGCAGCATTGCTGAAAATCCCTATCTTCCGCCCGAAGCACAGCCCGATTTGATTGCATTTCTGAAAAGCAAGATTTCCAATCTGCTGCAAAACAACATGGCACGATAATAATGATAAGTATGAGGAATGATAACCGATATGGCAAAAAAGAAAACTTCTTCAGAAAAAAAAGTAAATGTAAATGCCCAGATCGAGGGCGCAGGAATTGTATTGGAGCAACCGATTACCACGACGCTGGAAACCAACTATCTACCCTATGCGATGAGCGTTATCATCTCTCGTGCACTTCCTGAAATTGATGGATTCAAGCCGTCTCATCGAAAGCTGCTTTACACCATGTATAAAATGGGATTGCTGTCCGGTTCCCGTACCAAGTCGGCAAACGTGGTCGGACAGACCATGCGGCTAAATCCTCACGGCGAGGGGGCTATCTATGAAACGATGGTGCGGCTTTCCCGCGGATGTGAAGCGCTGCTTCATCCCTATGTTGACAGCAAAGGGAACTTCGGAAAGTCTTATTCACGTGACATGGCCTATGCTGCTTCTCGTTACACTGAAGTCAAGCTCGACGCGATCTGCGGAGAGTTATTTCGGGACATTGACAAGGATACCGTTGATTTTGTTCCCAACTATGATAACACCACCACCGAGCCGCTGCTGCTGCCGGTAACCTATCCGTCGGTTCTGGTAAATGCCAACGTCGGTATTGCAGTATCCATGGCAAGCGCCATCTGTCCGTTTAACCTGAAAGAAGTCTGCGATACCACCATTGCATTGCTGAAAAACAAAGATCACAATGTAGCGGATACCCTGAAAGGACCTGATTTTCCAGGCGGCGGTCTGATGATTTACAATGCTGAAGAACTGGAAAAAATCTATCGCACCGGTCGAGGATCGGTAAAAATACGTGCTCGATATAACTACGACAAGGATCAAAACTGTATCGAAATCACTGAGATCCCGCCGACCACCACAGTAGAGGCGATCATTGACAAAATTGGTGAGCTGATCAAGGCTGCGAAGATTCGCGAAATCAGTGATGTCCGGGACGAAACCGATCTATCCGGATTAAAGCTAACCATCGATCTCAAACGCGGCATCGACGCCGACAAGCTGATGGCTAAATTATACAGGATGACACCGCTGGAAGACAGCTACTCCTGCAACTTCAATATCCTAATCGGCGGTTCCCCGCAGGTTATGGGCGTTTATCAAATCATCGAGGAATGGGCGGCATTCCGCTACGAATGCGTCAGACGGCGCACGCTGTTTGATCTGCAAAAGAAAAAGGACAAGCTGCATCTGTTAAAGGGACTCGGCACCATTCTGCTCGACATCGACAAAGCAATCCGGATTATCCGCGAAACCGATGAGGAAGCTGAAGTGGTTCCCAACCTGATGATCGGATTCGGTATTGATGAAATTCAGGCAGATTACGTCGCCGAAATCAAGCTGCGTTATCTGAATAAAGAGTATATTCTCAAGCGGTTGCAGGAAACTGACGATCTGGAAAAAGCCATTGCAGAAATGGAAGAAATCCTGCGGGATAAAAAACGGATTCACAAAATCATTATTGAAGAATTGGAACAGGTCTCCAAAAAATTCGGCAAGCCCCGCAAAACACTTCTGACCTATCCCGAAGAAATCGAAGAAGAGGAAGAAATCGAAGAAATCGCTGATTATCCGGTCAACCTATTCCTCACCACAGAAGGATACTTCAAAAAAATTACTCCGCAATCTCTCCGGATGAGCAGTGTTCAGAAGCTCAAAGAGGGAGACGAAATTAAAACACACCTGGAAACGACCAACAACATCGATCTGTTGTTCTTTACCGACAAATGTCAGGTATATAAATCCAATGCCGCTGAGTTTGACGACACCAAAGCAAGCGTGATGGGGGACTATATTCCTGCCAAGCTGGGCTTTGATGAGGACGAAAAGCTGTTTGCTATGGTTGTAACCAAAGATTACAGCGAAACGGTACTGTTTTTCTTCCTCAACGGAAAAGTGGGCAAGGTGCCGCTGAAATCCTATGAAACCAAAACCAAGCGAAAAAAACTTGCCAACGCTTATTCCGATAAATCTCCACTGGTTGCGCTCTTTGCTTCGGCAGAAGACGGCGAATATTTGCTGACTTCATCGGCGCAGAAAAAGCTTTTGTTCAACTCGGCAATGATTGCGCCGAAATCAACCCGTGACACACAAGGCGTTGCGGTTTTAACCGTTAAAAAGAATCATTTTCTGGAATCAGTCGCCCCGTTTGATGAAAATATGCTTGCCAATCCGCATCGCTACCGCACCAAAACCCTGCCTTCCGCCGGGATTAAGTTGCGGGAAGAGGATGCCGGAGAACAACTGTCACTAATATAAGCATCAAAGCGATTGTAGTTTGTTCGACGAAATCGGCATTGGGTTTATCATTACTATGGGTTTAAAATTATAAAAGGAGATTTCCCTGTTGATTTGACTTTTCTTTCAATATGGAAGGGAATCATACTGCACCAACCTATCCTTTTTTCATTGCATTAAAATAAGCGGAGGTAGATACAATTGAAAAAGGTAACTATCATTGTGCCATGCTACAACGAGCAGGAATCACTCCCCTATTTTTATCAAGAGACAGTTTCTGTGTTGCAGAAAATCAACTATGACTATGAATTTCTTTTTGTAAATGATGGATCTAAGGACGGGACACTTCCTATTCTCAGAGAGCTTGCCGCGCAAGATGAACACATTACCTATCTTTCCTTTTCCCGTAACTTCGGAAAGGAAGCTGCCATGTTTGCCGGGTTCTGCAATGCTTCCGGTGATTATGTGGCGGTAATGGATGCAGATATGCAGGATCCGCCGGCTCTGCTCCCTCAAATGCTGGAAATTTTGGAAAGCGGAGAATATGACAGCGTTGCAACCCGCAGGGAAAACAGAGAGGGAGAACCGCCGATTCGCTCTTTTTTCGCCCGGATGTTTTACCGGATTATCAATAAAATCTCTGATGCAGATATTGTAGACGGGGCAAGAGATTTCCGGCTGATGAAACGAGAGATGGTAGAGGCAATCGTAGAGATGGGAGAAAACAATCGTTTCTCCAAGGGCATCTTTGGCTGGATCGGGTTTCGTACTTATTGGCTTTCCTACAAAAATGTGGAACGGGTCGCGGGAGAAACAAAATGGAGCTTTTGGAAATTATTTAAATATTCGATAGACGGTATCGTGAATTTTTCTCAGGTTCCGCTGTCAATCGCATCTATCGGCGGTATTATTTTAACACTGGTAGCATTTATTATGGTAATTGTTGTTGCGATCAGAAAACTTATTTTCGGGGATCCGGTTGACGGATGGGCATCTCTTGTGTGCATCATCACTTTTATTGGCGGAATCCAATTGTTTTGCATGGGAATTATCGGTCAGTACATCGCCAAAATTTATCTGGAAACAAAGCATCGTCCTCATTACATCGTTCTGGAAACCAACAAAAAGGATATTCAAAGAATACGGTAAATGTATATGCCGAAAAAGGAGCAGTGACGAAATGAAAATTTCGTCACTGCTCCTTTTTTATATTCATTATGCTTAAATGAAACAAACGTCATTAGGATGCAGATGACCGGTTTATTTCGTACCGAAAATACGGTCTCCGGCATCACCTAAGCCCGGCACGATATATCCGTGCTCGTTGAGTTTTTCATCCAGCGAAGCGCAGTAGATATCCACATCGGGATGTGCGGCAGTCAGTGCAGCCAGTCCCTCCGGTGCGGCAATGATACACATAAATTTCAGATGTTTCACACCTTTTGCCTTGAGCATGGTGATTGCATCAATTGCAGATCCGCCCGTTGCCAACATCGGATCAACGACTATCACTTCTCGTCGGGTAACATCTACCGGAAGCTTGCAGTAATATTCCACCGGCTTGAGCGTTTCGGGGTCACGATATAAACCAATATGTCCGATCTTCGCCGCAGGAACCAGCTCCAGCACGCCATCCATCATGCCCAATCCGGCACGCAATATCGGCACAAAAGCCAGTTTTCTTCCCGAAATCACTTTTGTTTTTGCAACCGCTACCGGGGTTTCGATCTCCACCTCCACCAAAGGCAGATCCCGTGTTGCCTCGTAGCACATCAGCATTGCGATTTCGGATACTAACTCCCGAAATTCTTTTGCTCCGGTGTTTTTATCTCTCAGCAGTGATATTTTGTGTTGAATCAGCGGATGATCCATAATAAATGGTTTCATAACGTGTTCCTCCATGTATTTTATTTATTATTATTTTCGTTCCAATGCCATAACTTTGTCGACCCGTCTTTGATGCCTTCCGCCCTCAAATTCGGTATTCAAAAACACCTCTACCAGCTCACAAGCTGATCCGGGACCGATCGTTCTGCCGCCCAGGCAAATCACATTTGCGTCGTTGTGCAATCTGGTATATTTCGCAGAAAAATAATCGTTGCAAAGTGCCGCGCGGATTCCCTTTATTTTGTTTGCCGCCATCGAAATACCGATTCCGGTGCCGCAGATTAAAATTCCTTTTTCACAGCTGTGGTCTAAAATTTTTTCACATACTGCCTGCGCAATATCAGGATAGTCGCACGACTCCTCCGAGTAGCATCCGAAATCCTCAAATGCAATTTGTTTTTCCTTTAAATACGCCATGATTTCCTGCTTTAACGCATATCCGCCATGGTCGCTTCCGATTGCTATCATTCTGATTTTTCAACCTCTTTCTGATTTTATCTGCATTTCTGCTCATTTCATATCCGTATTCTGCTGTTGTCGGGCAAGCCGTTCGGCGCGTTCCCGTTCTGCCTGCGGTAACCGCAGATATTCCGGTGTCAGCTCCTGCGCCGTTACCGGCTTGGCAGATGCGAAAGCCGCCCGCGCCACTCCTGCAGCTCTCTGAAGCCGATTCCCGAGCGGAGCCAGCCGGATATCCGCCGGATTTTCCCGCAACGCCGCATCACACAGCTCGGCGCCGTCTCCGCAAAGCCAGATCGTCTCCTTCCGATCTGCCAATTCGTCCGCAAGCGCCGCCACCGATATTGCCCGGTCAGCGCAAAGGCGGTTCACGCCGTTATAGGTAATTTCAAAAAAAGCCTGATAAACCTGTCCGCATCTTGCGTCCATCACCGAACAGGCTACTCCGGTAAAGCCCATCAAGTTATATGCCAGCGCTTCCAAGGTCGAAACCGGATAACAGGGCTTGTCCAGTGCAAACGCCATGCCCTTTACCGCTGCCATTCCGATCCGCAGTCCGGTAAAAGAACCGGGCCCTGCCGAAACTGCAAAGCCGTCCAGATCGGTTATCGCAATTTTGGCGTTCTCCAACAAGCCTCTGCACACCGGCATCAGCGTTTGAGAGTGAGTCAGTTTGGTATTGATGGTGGTTTCCGCCAATATCTGCTCCTCGGTACAAATTGCCGCCGCGGCAACTTTCGCCGAAGTATCAATCGCTAATAGTTTCAAAATCGGTTGCCTCCGATGATCTGTATTTTCCGTTCGCTCTCGGACAACGGCTCAATATTGATATAAATGGTTTGTTCCGGCAAAGAATCTGTAATATTCTCGCTCCATTCTACCGCGAGTATAGATTCTCCTTCGTCCAGATAATCATAATATCCGGTGGTGAATAGATCCTCCGATGATTCCACCCGATACATATCAAAATGATACAGTGCCGGATTTCCCCGGTATTCATTCACGATTGCGTATGTCGGACTGGACACTTCGCCGCTGACGCCGAGCCCTTTTGCCAGCCCCCGCACAAAAGCGGTTTTGCCCGCTCCCATGCCGCCGGTAAACGCAATGACGTCTCCGCGCTTTAATTCTTTTGCAAACTCGGAAGCAAGCTGTTCGGTTTCCTGTACCGAGCATGTCCGATATTCCCGCATACTGCTTCCGCCTTTCTGCTTTGATCGAATGATGTAGACCTATTTTTATTATTATACCGTTTTTTTCTTGCTATTTCAAGTATTTCACATGTATTTGAAAAAAGTTTATTGAAAAAAATTAACGATATGAAGTCACACCGCAATCTCCTATATTTTGGCAGCATAATACTGCCGGAGCACATCAGAGTGTCGGTGTTTTTGCTTTCTAGCTCGGCTTGACTTTTGGTCTGAAATGGGGTATAATAAATGCTACCAACTAAGTTAAAAAAATAACAAACCTGATTTCAGGTTTCAAAGATATTACCCTTGGAGGATGCTATGAGTTCATTTGTCGTAAAAACAAAAGTTTATTCCGGCGTGGAAGCATTTCAATATCTGAAAAATTATGATATCAAACACGCTTGTATCATCACCGATCCGTTTGTGGAGTCATCCGGGATGAGCAAGCTTTTAACCGCAGTGCTGGATGAAATGGGGACCGAATATCGTATTTTCAGCGATGTTATTCCCGATCCGCCGATCGAAGTAATCGTGGAAGGTGTTGAAAAAATTCTCGAACACGGTCCTGATGCCGTTATCGCTATGGGCGGCGGTTCGGCAATTGACTCTGCAAAATCAATCAACTATTTCTATATGCGGATGGAAAATGTGAAAAAGCCTCTTTTTATTGCTATTCCGACAACCAGCGGCACCGGCTCGGAGGTTACCGAATTTTCTGTAATCACCGACCGTCAGGCAAATGTCAAACATCCGTTGGTAGACGAGCTGCTGCTGCCTGACATTGCGCTTTTGGATCCCCGTCTGACACTCAGCGTGCCTCCTACCGTCACGGCGGATACCGGTATGGACGTACTGACTCATGCCATCGAAGCTTATGTTTCTACCTCGGCGACCGATTTCTCGGATACGCTGGCTGAAAAAGCAATCGAGATCATCTTTGAATACCTGCCGAAAGCCTTTGATAACGGGAACGACATTATTGCACGTGAAAAACTGCACAACGCTTCTTGTATGGCAGGCATGGCGTTTAACAACGCCCAACTTGGAATCAACCATTCCATCGCTCATGCAATCGGCGCAAAAATGCACGTTCCGCACGGCAGAAGCAATGCGATCATTCTTCCGTATGTTATCGCTTTCAATGCCGGTCTGCGCGTAATCTCACAAGACGATAACTCTTATGCAATGGGAAAATACGCCGCCTTGGCAAAGTTGCTCCATGTCGGAGCAGGCAGCGGTCGCCAAAGCGTGAAAAACCTGATTGCAAAAATCGAAGATTTGGAAATTGCGCTGGATATTCCAACCAGCTTACGCGGTCAGGGCATCGGCGAAGAGGAATACAAGAAATTCCGCAACGATATTGCCTCTACTGCAATGGCAGATGCCTGCACTGCTTCAAATCCGCGCAAACCCACTACCCATCAGCTGCGTGAGCTGCTTGATATGTGTTATTATCAAACCGCTCTTTAAACCCTATTTTAATCTATAAAGCCTTCCGATGTAACGAAATCCGTTGCGTCGGAAGGCTTTTTTGTCGGCATTTACTTTCCTGTGTTTGAGAAAAAGGTGTCCTTGTATGTCCTCCTCTTTGACTGGTATGCTGAAAGTACAGAAAAAATCTGCCCGTTTCTGTGAAGGAGGACTGCCCAATGAACCAAAAAAGCAAAAGCACCAACAATGTGACCGACTGCAAACATTGCGTCTACAATAACTTTGCCCGCTGCGGCGTCTGTTTTTGTATGCTTCCCCGCTGTCGGTATCAAATTTCATTAAACGCGGAAAAAGGAGATACTTCAAATGGAAAGAATATTTAATTGGCTGAGCGTTGCTGCCGGCATCATCGGCGGTATGTGCGCCGGCATACTGGGAGGATTTGACAGCATTATAGCGGCATTAATTTCTCTCATCGCATTAGACTATCTGACCGGTATCATCAAAGCAATTTCTCAGAAAAAGCTATCAAGCGAAATCGGATTCAAAGGTATTGCAAAAAAAATCCTGATTTTACTGATCGTTGCGCTGGCGTGCGCAATCCAAAACATCATAGACAGCAGCATTCCGGCACGTGAAATCGTCATCATGTTTTATATTGCAAATGAAGGATTGTCTGTCTTGGAAAACTGTGCCGAGCTGATTCCGGTACCCGAAAAGCTCAAGAGCATTTTACTGCAATTGAGAAATGATGAAACAGAAGAAAGTGAGGAGAAAAAATAATGTCTGCCTTATTCTACTCTTACAAAACTGACAAAAATAAGAAATTATCTGCACATTTTAAAGTAAAAGAATTTCGCTGCAAGGACGGCAGTGATCAGATTTTGATTCATCCCGATTTGATTGCCGCTTTGGAAAAGCTATTCGATAAAGTGGGATGTGATACGATGAACATCAACAGCGGATACCGCACCGACTCTCATAGCATCAAAGTAGGCGGATATGCCGGCGACCAGCATACAAAAGGAAATGCGGCGGATATCTTGTGTAAAAAAGACGGTAAGCGGATGAACGCCAAATTGCTTTGCTGCGCACTGCAGGACCTCAATCACAATGGAGGTGTCGGGTATATTTCAAGCACTGCCATTCATCTGGATGTGCGGGGAAAACGCGTATGGTTTGATGAAACAAAAAACGATCGTCTGGTAACTGATTGGTATCAGCATTTCGGAATAGTGAAGAATGCTTCTGCACAAGTTCAAGGCAGAAGTGAAGATGCGTTCACCATCTATGTAGTCAAGGCGGGAGACAGCTTTTGGAGAATCGCCGCAAAACAGATGGGGAGCGGTCTGAAATATAAAGAACTTGCACGGTACAACAACCTGCGGACTTCCGACATCATTCGCCCCGGACAAAAATTAAAAATTCCCCAGTAACAAAATACCCCTCTGCCTTTACAGGCAGAGGGGTGTCAGTCTGTCGAAAAACTGTAAGTTATAGTCTTTTATAATGGAGAAACCGAGGACATGTGCATCGCGTCTTGCTATGCAAGACGAATCGACATTCTCGACAACCCGCGTCGCAACGCGGGTTGTGGGGTACGGTTGGGAGAGGGGAAAGTCCCCTCTCCCAGAGCGTTGTCGATATACTCGGGAATACTCGTTTTTCTATGATAAAAAGCGGCTGTTTTCCGGTATGTTCAATTGCTGTAAAGCCTTTCGATGCAGCCTGGTAACCTGACGATAGCAGTAATTCATTTTTTCGGCAATCTCTTCCAATCCGATTCGGTTGATGTAATGATACCGCAGCAATATGCGTAGCGTGTAATCCTCCACTGCGTCGATATGCTGCAAAATCTCTTCCCGCATTTCCAACAACGTTTGAATATCCTGCTCCAGCCAATGCCGAAGCGCCTCAATTTTTTCATAACTCTTTTGTATGCGGTCATCTCCCCGGCTGCCGCCGCCTGTATCACTCATCGTACGGGTAACTCGACAGGCAAACGATTTCCATTGCGCAAGCTCGTCCATTTTGCATTTGATCTCTTCCTCTAATCTTCGATACTGGCTTAAATAATCCTTCTTTTCGTCAATCGTCATATTTTTCCCCCCGCTTGTATCTTCTGAAATAAACCTTGTTGTCCCCCGATCATGCAAACAAAATTCGAATGAAAAAAGGATCGCCGCTCCGAAAGCAGGAGAAAACGATCCTTGAAACAATACAATCACATCTTATTTTATCATTTTTCTGCTCATCTTATTTTTGAATCTCTGTCGAAAAAAGTGCCGGTACAATCCGCTCTTGCGTTAATTGATATCAACAAATCACGTTCAATAGACACTATTATACTAAATTTTTTCGGTTGAAACAACTCCGAAAAGCACAGCCTTTTTAACTGCTGAAATTGTCATCGTCCAAATGTGTCAGCATATATTCCAAATCCCTTTGCAAAGAATCTATCTTTTCATTAAGCAGAGCGATTTTCCGCTCCACGGTATCCACACTGGAAATATCCGGCTGCGGTGTAAAAAGAATAAATGCCATTTTCATCACCACTTTTCTTTGAAATCGGTTTTTCGCACCGGGCATAAAATTTCGGCCTTTATGATAGGACGCGATAACTGTATTTTAAGTAGGACACCGCAGTTTTTCCAACCCCGCTGACCTTTACTTGCAGGCTTTCGCAAGGAGGAATACTGAGGGGGATTTCTACTGCTTTTGCCAGTGTAATCGTGCCGGTATAAACCGGGGAAAACGCTCCCCCATCCGCTGAAACAAAAACAGTGATAGAAGTGGACTGCATCGGTTCCACTCGGAGCACCAATCGGGTAAACAGCTTCTTTTTATGGGAACCCGCCAAAAACAGTTTGGTTTTAAAAAACCACTCTGCGGGGGCGCCCGTACTGTCAAACTGATTCGGCAGGTAAGTATAGGTTTCATAAGCGCCGCCTGCTTTCTTCAGGTAGTACACCTTTCCGTTAAACCACCCCTTACTGCTCAATTCAACGCCGCTTTGCTCTGTGCGAATCTTGCTCCACTGCTGATTTTCGGTGTCATAAACATAATTGCCGATATAATAGTATCGACCGTCCGAACAGGCGGTACTGCCGGACAGCTTGTCCGCTAAACCAGGGCAGCTGCCCGAAACAAGCTGCGGCAATCCTCCCGTATACGCCATAATACCCTCCTGAGAAAGGAAATACAGCGTTCCCCTGCAAATGGCAATCGAGCGGGGATTAATACAGCCGACATCTGCAATTTTTGCAATATAAAACGGGGCGGACTTATTAAAAATACCATACATTGCGCCTCGCTTAAACATCAGCATACTGGATTTGTAATCAACCCCTGCTGTAAATCGTCCGCCCACATTCATATCCATCAGCTGCGCACAAACCGGAGCGACGCTGTTGTTTATCAAATAGACCTGCCAGTTATCGATCTCCCTGTCATAGCCGATATGGATGTAGTCGTTTTGCAGAATAAACAGACGGCGTGAATTGGCATACAAGCCCTGCGGTTTCCCTGACAGCCCGCTGAGCAGCTCGGTAATATCCGAAGTTTGTACCGTACCGTCCTGTTTGTAATAAATAAGGCGGGTGGAGCCCCCGTTCTTTACCATCAGAACCAGACCGCCCTGAAATTCGGCGGCATACAAAAACAGATCCCCCGAATTGAGCTGAATTTCGGAGATTTGCTCGGTAAGCGAATCGGTCCAACAGTGCCGTATGATTCGGCAGGGTGATTCAGGAAGCACCTCCAGCAAGCTATTATCAAGTCCTACAATATCCGCCGTGCCCGCAGTCTGTCCCGAGCTGCGATATAATGTCCATGGATTGCAGACGGTCAAAGCCGGCAGCTCTTCGGTAGATATATTGGCGCAGTCCGCCAGCTCCTCTTCTGCAATAGAGGCGCGGCAGTTTAGTCCTTTCCAGTCATCCAGTGTTTTCGTTGTTTGTCCAAGCACCATCAATTTGGGTAACAGCATTTTCTGATCATCACCTTTCTTCCGAACAAATTACCAGATATTGCGGTATTCTTCCTTTCCTATTGAAGAAGATGCCTCGAAGCATTTTCTTCGGTATGCGGCAACCGCATTGTTGTAAAGCAGAGAATAATTGCTGTATTCCGCCAGATCTCCGCTGAACAGCGCGATCTGGGACAGAACGTAATATAACAGCAAATCGTCGATTGCGATGCCGTCATTGCCGTTACAGCCATCCTCAGCCGCCTTTCTCTCTGCCTCCCCGATAAAAGCGGCGACCTCCTCATCGGTGAGCCTCCCCGGCTTGAGTGCCTGTACCTTTTCCACAATATGATCATACATGATGGATTGCTCCCCTTTCCGATTTTTCTCTGTTACTTTCTGTTTTTCCCGATTGCGTCAGACAGTTCAATCGCGCGCTGAGATTGTTCCTGTGCGTGCTCCAGCACTTCTGCGACCGCACAAGGTACCTCAACCTCCACCCCGCGCTGAATTAAATATGCCTTACCGTTAACGATAACCTGCACATCCCGTTTGTATTTGTCGTTATCCTTATATAGTCTGATTTTTTTGGTGGCTGCTGTTTTTTCTGTGGTTGCCATGCTAATCTTCCTTTCTTTTCAATAAATATTTTTCGCAACAGAAAAAGGAGTGCTATGGGAAGCACTCCTTTCATTCTGTTAAAAATGTAATTTTACCTCTGCCCGCTGAAGGTAGAAATCGGTTTCAGCGGAGCTTAATTGTATTTAGAAGCGGTTTCTACCCGCACCATGTAAGCGTCGGTCAGAATGCAGGCTGCTTTGGTTGCCTTCCAGCCCATCGTAGAACGCTGGTTGAGCGGATCCGCTGTTCCGGAGGAGCCTTTCGGCTTAATAATCATCTCCAAGCCGCCGCCCTCAATAGCGGTTGTGCCGTAAGCGTCTGCGCCGAGGAACAGGGTGGAATATACATCGATGGAATTTGCACCTGCTTTTTCAAAGATCTTCGCTTCAGAACTTTCCACAAAGCGAACGCCGCAAATGCGTCCGATCTCTCCCGAGTAAAAGTTTTTGGCGTTGTAGCTGTTCGGCGCCTCCCATTTTGTGTCGTTCATCAGATCGTAAGCGACATCAGGATGAATGATTGCAACATAATCCCCGTCAATTTTCTTGGCGTTCATTCGTTTCAGGGTAGTCACCGCGCGTCTTACCGCTTTTACCGTCAAAACGTCATCTGCGGTCAGCGCCGAGCGGGAGGATACGCTTCCTTCACCGTACTGGACGTTTGTGCCGCTGTTGAGTACCTCCCTGACGATGCTGTCCAGAGAAGCGCCCGCCTGATCTCCCAGCACTCTGCCCGCCTCGGCAATGTTGTTGTCAATCGCGGTCATATCCAGCAAGTCCGAAGTGGTCACATAGTCGCCGTATTGGGCAACCGTTGCGGTTACTTTTTCCCAATCCAGATTTTTGCCGTCGGGAGTAACGCCTTCGGTCAGCGCCGTAGTCGTCTTCGGGAATGGATTTAACCGGCGGAATTCAATCGTTTTTCCTTCTCCCTGGGGAATCAGCTTTTTCTGTCCGAACTGGTCGTGCACCAAATTGGGCACTGCGTTTTTGATGACCACTCTGTCATAGAAGCTTTTCATCTGGGGCGACATATTGTTTCCGGTACCGGTTTGTGTGGTTGTATTGGTATTTGGATTAGCAAACAACTGTAAGTTAATCATAAAAAATCCTCATTTCCTATTTAAAATTGCTCTGTCTTTTCAGAGCATAATATTCTCGCCCCTCTGTGCGCGGGCAAGCAATGCGTCGATTTCGTCATTGTTCATCGCCGCCACATTGGGAGAAAGGTTGCCCGAAATGCCGTTTTGCAGTACATTTTCAGGCGGCCGGCTGCCTTTGGCGATGATATTGTCTATAATCTGCTTGCCGGTTCTTTTTGCAAGCTTGCCGGCAATCTCATCCAGGTGCAGCGCGGCATATGCTTCGGTTACGCTGAGCCCGTTTGAAAGCAACGCTAAAAATTTGCGGTCCTTGGCAAGTTCTCCAAAGTTAACATCCCGGTAAAGAACGGCATCCTGCTCCGGGATTGCAGAAAAATCCCGTTCCAGCGCCTTGGCTACTTTATCGGAGTGAAAGACAGGATCGTCCGGTGAAACGGTCTGCCCTTCCGATTCCTCTGCTCCGGAGTTGGCATTGCCGAGTAACCGGCAAAGCTCTTCCCTGTCTGACGCGCCGACCGCATGCTGAAGCTGTTGCAGCATCGGTTCCAGCTTATGCAGCGTATCCTCTGCTTTTCTGGCGTTTTTCAGCCTTTGCCCTAAAATACGGTCAAAATAAGTCTGATATTCCTCTTTGGTTGCAAAGACCTTAAACGGTGCCTGTTCGGCGGCGGTTGTATCCTCACAGGCGGGTATTGCTTCCGTCTCGTCGGTATTCAGCCGAAATTTCTTTTCTTCGTTCATTTTTATGGCCATTCCTTTCAAATTTTCAATCCTTTCCGGAAAATGCGGTTTTGTTTCACCGATGTTCTCTTGTCCGACCACCGCCTGATGCACCTCGATAAAACGCCGGATCCTTGCGTTTCTTCGTCGGTTCATCCTAGATAACTGCCTACGCGGCAAACGATGAAGAACACATGGTCAATGAATCTAAAAAGCAATTCTCACAGGAATAATCTGATTAGATTCATGAACTGTTTCTTCCCCTTTTGTATCATGGCGCGGTCAAGGACTTTTTTATGCGGCGCAGTTTATTGTCATATGCCGGACGGACAGTTCAGCCGGATATTCTCCGAACAGACAGATGGCGGGGATAAGCTTCGGCAATCGCTATCAAGCCTGTCACCACTGCTTCGGACACTGCGGCGGCAGCGGTTGATGACAAATGGATTGTCACGCTTTTCCGGCTCACCGATACTGCATCGGGAGCTTGCCGGCGGACGCCCTCTGTCAGTGCATAATACAGCGCCGACACCCCCGCACACACGATATCTTTTCCCTTTTCGGCATAACCTGCATGACCTGCAAAATCAAATTGAAGCATGTCCTCCGATTGAATCAGTATAACCGTAATCATTGCCTGTTGCTCCTCACCCAAACTGCATCTGATAAAAAAAGCCGCCAATCAGACTTTTATCATCTGTTTGACAGCTTTTTTATTCTGTTTTGCTATTCTAACAATATCATATGAAAAGTAGGACATTCAAGGACATTTCGTGAATAGGGAATACACTGTATTTCCTATTCACTGACGGCGTTTGTACTTCCCGGCGAATAAAATGCCGGGATTTTGGCAAAGCCAAAACTGTGCAAAGCCGCTTGGCTAAAGGGAGTGAACAACAATTCACCGAATTGTTTTTGACTGTCACCTCTTCACTCGCGGCAAATACGATGTCACTGGATTTTTGCATGGTGAACCCGTTTTTCCCGATACATCAACTCGTCTGCCTCCACCAAAAGAGCATCTATATCTTTGATGTTTTCCCCATTTAATATACTGTATCCTATACTGACAGAAAGGGTGTGCGGCTGCGTTTTTGTTTCATGAAATGCCTCAAATTCCTGTCTGATTCCAGTAATGGTTTCAAATATTTCCGCATCCGTATCGCGCTCTCCGACCACAACAAATTCGTCTCCGCCGATGCGTGCAATAAAATCCTGCCGCTTTACCGCTCTTACCAGCAGTTTTACCGTTTGCTTAATTGTCTCATCACCACAAAGATGTCCATATTTGTCATTAATATTCTTGAAATTATCTATATCAATCATTAAAAGATATAAAGTTGACTTGCTGTTCCGATTGCGAAGTTTATATTCCATAAAACTTTCAAATCGGCGGCGATTGTTAATACCGGTAAGCGGATCACGGGTGATTTTTGCGTTTTGCAAATTAAAATAAATAATCAGCAAGGAAATGACTGAACCCATCCATACAATCGCGATTCCGAAAAATACAACCTGGATAATACCGCCGATAATCGGAAACACCGGATAAATCAACAAAAAATAGGTTATTTCTTTGATTTTGGATCTTTTCTCCGTCTTCTTGAACTGCATTGCCAAGACAAACGCATAGAAAAAATACCAACAGCACAACAGTATAAAAACAATATAATACTCTCGTCTGCTGTAACGATTATATTCATCAACATAGAAGATAAAGGGGGTAAAGCAACTCACAATGGACAATATCGTAATCACGATCAACGGCAGCAAACAAATCGGTAAAAGCCTTATCAGTTTCCGCCTGCTCTCAGTAAGCTTGTACTCGCAATATAAAACCCAAAGCATGCACATAAACGGCTGAAGAATGTAATAGATGCAGGTGACAAGAATATTAAGCACCCTTGCCCCTGAGAAAGTAGTTTCTTCCAGAATCCACATCAATGCGTCAGTAGTCAGCAACCCTATATTTACAAACAGCATCACCGTAAACAGGATATCATCCGTTTCCTGCTTTTTTATATCCTGTGCGCCGAAATTAAAAACCATTAAAAGCAATATAATAATTCCGACGCAATCTACTGCAATATCCATCATATATCTCATTTTCGCCGTCTCCCCTATGCTTTTGCCCGATACGATAACTTCCGCCTTATCTGTTATACTTCCCCCAAGCTCCTTGCTTTTAAATACGCGTTAATAAATCCGTCTAAATCTCCGTCCATGACTGCCGAAATATTTCCCACCTCATAATTGGTACGGTGATCCTTAACCAGTGTGTAGGGCATAAAAACATAGGAACGGATCTGAGAGCCCCAGCCGATCTCTTTTTGTTCTCCTTTGATATCATCTATTTTTTCCAAATGTTCCCGCTCTTTAATTTCAATCAGCTTGGATTTCAGCATTTTCATTGCCATGGCACGGTTTTGCACCTGACTGCGTTCATTCTGACAGGCACATACAATGCCGGTAGGAATATGAGTGATCCGGATAGCCGATTCTGTCTTGTTAACGTGCTGTCCGCCTGCACCGCTGGACCGGTAAGTGTCCACCTTTAAATCCTCATCCCGAATTTCTACCTCAATTTCGTCATCAATTTCCGGCATAACCTCCAGTGACGCAAAAGAGGTATGTCTTCTGCCTGAGGAATCAAACGGAGATACCCGAACCAGCCGATGCACTCCGGTTTCGGATTTTAAAAAGCCGTAGGCGTTCATCCCCTCTATTAAGATAGACGCGCTTTTGAGTCCGGCTTCTTCACCGTCCAGATAGTCGAGCAGTTTGACCTTAAAGTGATGACGATCCGCCCACATATGATACATCCGATAAAGCATCTGCGCCCAGTCCTGTGCCTCGGTTCCGCCCGCACCGGCATGAAAGGTTAAAATCGCATTTTTGCTGTCATATTCCCCTGACAGCAGTGTGGCAAGCTTTTGTGATTCCAAATCAGACAAAAACAGCTCGGCTGCGGTGCTGACATCCTCCCAAAGAGACTCGTCCTGTTCCTCTAACGCAATCTCAATCATGGTCATCACGTCATCATATTCCTGTTCCAGTTTCTCATAGCCCTCTATTTTGGCTTTCATCTGGTTGGTTTCTTTTACAATTTTTTGAGAGTTTTCCAAATCGTCCCAAAAACCGGGCTGCGCCGCCTGTTCCTCCAGTGCAGCAACCCGTTTATGCAGATCCTCTACCCCAATTGCCTCTTTCAAATCTTTCACCTGGGGCAATTTATTATGCAATTCTATTTTGAGCTCTTCAAATTTTAACATTACAAAATCGTCCTTTCCCGCAAATGATGAACAATCATTCCCGGTTTTCTAAATAAATTTCAAACCTATCTGATTTTCTGTCGCAATACATCCTGCAATGCAAACAGAGAAAGTAAAAAGGTTCTTTGAAACCTTTAAGCAGTTAGGCACAATCCAATCTATTTTATATTATACGTCAACAGACCGTGTTTTGTAAAGAAAAAAATGTCACACCGCCGGATTGACGCAACTGTTATCGGTATTGATTTATTCCTGAGAATAACTTGTAATCTTTTGGTATATGTATTATAATAAACTTAAAGCACGTTGCGCTTTAAGTTTATTATAATACTGCTTTGATGAATTTAAGTTGAGTGGGCTTTGCGCGGTTTCGGCTGTGCCGAAATGCCGCCTATCCTTTTTGGCGGCAAGAGTAACAGCCAAGCGCCGTGTGCGCAAAGCATACAAACGGCGCTAATGCTCTGCTTCGCTGCGCCGGTAGTGTGTGTTTGAATAAAATCATAGATTTTAACGTTTTTGTTGCAGTAATAAAATTCCCTTAAATGATCGGTGGTGAAAATGACGGATGGAGAATTTGAAAATAACAGTAGCGAAAAACATCGCAGATCTGCGAAAAGCCGCTAATATGACACAATTGGACTTGGCAAGCCGACTCAATTACTCCGATAAAGCGGTTTCCAAATGGGAGAGGGGAGAGTCCCTACCCGATGTGGCCACCCTCAAAACAATTGCGGAAATTTTTTCTGTAACGGTGGATTACCTGCTGCAGGAGGAACATCTTCAAGAAACTATCCCCGTTCAACAGTATTCTAAACACCGCCGCCGAAATCGTGGGCTGATTGCCGCAATGTCCTCTGTGTTGGTTTGGCTGATCGCCACCTTTGTTTTCGTAAACATCGATTTAATCTCGAAGCAATTTCATCGTCATTGGCTGATATTCGTTTACGCGGTACCGGCGACTGCCATTGTTCTGCTTGTTTTTAACAGCATCTGGGGCCGTAGGAAACTGAATTTTCTGATTATTTCGATAGAGGTTTGGAGCTTATTGGCTGCCGTTTATCTGACAGCTCTGCCGTATAACCTCTGGCTGATTTTCTTTATCGGTATTCCGGCACAGATCATTATTTGCCTGTGGGCAGGTCTGCGCTTAAAATAACCGTTTCGTATCGGTTTTTTAATTCTGCATTTGCAAAGGGCGTTGACCGCAATCGGTCAACGCCCCTCTTCATTTTAGTCCCGCCGCACCGTAACATCAAGTTGATTATAAGGAATGGTAATCCCTGCTTTGTCAAACGCCAGCTTGACCTGTTCATTCATGTAAAAATTCAGTGCCCAATAATCCTCTGTCTTTACCCAGATGCGCACCGCAAGATTAACCGCGCTGGAGCCGTGTTCTGCAACCAGAAATTCGGGTGCGGGCTCTTTGAGCGCAAGCGGAGTTCCCTCGGTAATTTCACGCAAAATCTGCTTTGCCTGTAAAATGTCATCATTGTATCCGATCGAGTAAATCAAATCCAAACGGCGTGTTTCCTCTGCCGAATAGTTAATGATTTTGGCTGTTGAAATTTCTCCGTTGGGGATAAAAATCTTTTTGTTGTCCGGCGTTTTGAGCGTCGTATAAAACAGAGTAATATTGTGTACGGTACCCGAAACCGCATTAGTCTCAATAAAATCTCCCTTTACAAACGGTTTGGAAAACAACACCAAAAATCCGCCGGCTAGATTTCCGAGACTGTCCTTTACCGCTAAGCTGACCGCAAGACCGACCGCTCCGAGCAGCGTCACCAGAGAAGCGGTATCAATACCGAGCTGAGATGCTGTCATCAAAAAGACCAGAACCTTTAAGCTGATACTGACGATTTGTACGATTAGTTTGTGTGCGGTTTCATCAATTCTGCTTTTGAGCAGGATTTTTTTAACCAGTTTTTCCACCCATTTGATCAACATCAGACCGACAACTAAAATCACGATTGCCAGCAGCAGACGCGGACCTTTATCCAAAATAAAGTCCCACACCTTATCCATTATTTTTTCCATACCTTGAGTCAGGCTGTACCCGTTTTCCAAACAGCCTTTCCTCATTCACCGCCTTTTCTTTCTTGATTTTCAGCCATTGCCTCTTCCTGTTTCTTTTTCAGATAACGCGAGGGGGAAACTCCCTTCAGCTTCTTGAAAACACGGGAAAAATAAAGCTGATCGTTATATCCTACCGAACTTGCAATCTCGTTAATTTTCAGATTGCTGTTGCGCAGCAACCCGCATGCCTTATTAATACGGTATGCAGAGAGATACTCGTTCGGAGAAATACCTACCTTTTTCATAAAAATCCGATATAAATGGCTGCGGCTGATATTGGCGTATCCGGCAATATCGTCTACACTGATCGGATCACAGTAATTGCCTTGAATATACCGCATCGCCTTTTCCAGATAAGAGCGCTCGGTGGAATATTCTCCCATCGACAGCTCGGTATTGCCTACCAGCTCGCTTAAAAACAGATATAAAAAACCGATCATTTTTGTTTCATGAGAGGGATTGTTTCCATGCGAGTTGTAAATATTAAGCAGCAGCCGCTTCAGGTTGTCGTGGTTCGCAAAGTGAAGCACCGGGGCGGAGGTATGGAAAGCTGTCAGCCCGATAATGCGCTCCGCTTCGGTGCCGTTAAAGCCGACCCAGCAATACTCCCACGGCTCGTCCATATCTGCGGCATAAGACGCAACAACAGAGGGGCGGATGAGAAACAAATCCCCCCGTCCGATATGATAGCAGGTATTATTCAGCACCAATCTGCCCTTGCCGGAAATAACATAATGAAACAGATAATGATCCCGGATGGCAGGTCCCCACGAATGTCCCTTCTGGCATTTTTCATAGCCGGTATTATAAACCGCCAAACTTAAATTTTCCCGCAGCGTATCCTTATAGGAATATTTAAAAAATTTCTGTTCCATAAAAGTGACCGTCCTTTTCGCTTTTGCGCGGTTTTGCTTGAACTGTTATCCACCAATATTATTTTAAAACAAAATCGTTTAAATTGCAACATTAATCCATAAAATACACCCTAAAATGCTGGAAACCTTTTTGGTTTTGTAGTATACTATTTTCAAAAGCTGTCACCGGCAGCTTTTGAAAAGGATAAGCTAAAACTGACGGTCTAAAACGACGACCGTCTGCTGCGACTCGCAGCACCGTTTTATCTTACCGCTTTTTTGGTAATTTTGTAGTATTCTGCTTTCAAAAGCTGTCACCGGCAGCTTTTGAAAAGGATAAATCTCAGCCGTTTTTTAAATCATGTCACGCAGGCGGACATGTGCCGCCGCAGTGACACCTTAAAAGAAAAACAGCGGTGAGCAACGGCAAAGCCGTTTGCGGAGCTGGTTTTCGTTGAAAAGGGGGAATCATGGGGGATCGCCTTGCTTGCAAGGCGCAACGCAAGAGCAAGGTTTTACCGTAGCGATTGCGTTTGTCCTTCGAGAGCGTTGCCGATAAAATCGACACGCTCAAAAGCTGTCACCGGCAGCTTTTGAAAAGGATAAGTTAAAAACATCAATAATATATAGATAATCTTTGAAAGGGAAAGGATTTGTTTATGATGAAGTTAATCAACAAGCTCCGGTCCGGACAATTCGATTCGCTTTTTGACCGCCTCTATACGCCGGCACAAACTGCGGCACAAAAAGAGCGTTACTGCAACGCAGTTACCGCGTTTGGCAAGCTGTTCGGCGAACAGGAAAATCTGCGGCTGTTTTCGGCGCCCGGGCGGACCGAAATCGGCGGAAATCATACCGACCATAACCACGGCAGAGTGCTGGCAGGCAGCGTGAATCTCGATGTCATTGCTGTTGTCCGATGCAATGACAGCAATCTGGTACAAATAAAATCCGAAGGCTACGAAATGGACACCGTCGACATCAACGATCTGTCGGTGCATCCCGAGGAACAAAACAAGGCTGCTGCTCTGATTAGGGGCGTGCTTGCCCGCTTCAAAGCGCTTGGTTATCAAATCGGTGGCTTTCAAGCCTATACCACCTCCAACGTACTGAAAGGCTCGGGGCTTTCCTCCTCCGCCGCATTCGAGGTGCTGGTAGGTACTGTTTTGAGCGAATGCTACAATAACGGCGCCGCCGACGCAGTAGAGATCGCCAAGATTGCCCAGTTTGCCGAAAATAAATATTTCGGCAAACCCTGCGGATTGATGGATCAAATGGCGTCCTCGGTCGGCAACATTATCACCATTGATTTCGCAGATCCCGAAAAACCGGTGATTGAAAAGGTAGACTTTGATTTCGCCGCTTCGGGATATGCGTTGTGCATTGTAGACACCGGCGGAAATCATGCCGACCTGACGCATGAATACGCCGCAATTACCGACGAAATGCGGGCAATTTCCAACAGCTTAGGCTGCAATTATCTGCGAGAAACCACCAAGCAGGAGCTTCTTGCCAAGCTGCCTGAGCTTAGAAAAAACCACGGTGACCGCGCTGTTTTGCGCGCGATGCATTTCCTTTCGGATAACGAGCGGGTGACCAAGCAGGTCGACGCGCTCTCAAACAATGATTTTGAACGCTTTAAACAGCTCATTATCGAATCCGGACAATCCTCCTTCTGCTATCTGCAAAACGTATTCTCCTGCTCGGCGCCGAAAGAGCAAGGCTTGTCGCTGGCGCTCTGCTTAGCGGAAAATCTGCTGGCAGGGAAGGGGGCCTGGAGGGTGCACGGCGGCGGATTCGGCGGCACCACCCAGAACTTTGTTCCAATTGATCTGCTGGATGACTTTATCGCGCTGATGGAAAACGCATTCGGTACAGGAAGCTGTCATGTCCTCAGTATCCGTCCCGTCGGCGGAGTGGAAATCCGATAATCCCCTTGGCTCATAACAGAAAGGAACAGTGAAATAGTATGGCTGAATTAAGATGGCATCCGTTAACAAAGGACTGGGTGATGATTGCATCCCACCGGCAGAACCGTCCCCAAATGCCGAAGGACTGGTGTCCGTTTTGTCCGGGCTCCGGAAAAGTTCCGGAACATTACGACGTTTACAAATATGACAATGACTTTCCGGCGCTTTCCGAGAATCCTCCCGAGCCGGATGATGTTGCAAACGACTTCTTTCAGGTAAAGCCGGCGTATGGCAAATGCGAAGTCATTCTTTATTCGCCGGGACATACCGTCACCTTGCCGGAGCTTTCGGTGGAACATATCGGTAAGCTGGTTGATCTTTGGGCGGAGCGATTTACCGCCATCAGCAGTGATGAAAACATCAAATATGTATTTATCTTTGAAAACCGGGGCGAGTTGGTCGGCGTAACTATGCCACACCCCCACGGTCAGATTTACGGCTACTCTTATGTACCGAAAAAAATCCAGTTGGAAACCGCTTCCGCCAAAGAATACAAGGAAGAAAAGGGAAATTGCCTGTTCTGCGATATGCTTGCGCAGGAGAAAAAAGCCGAACAGCGCATTATTTTCAGCAATCAGCATTTTACCGTTTTTCTGCCGTTTTTCACCGAATATCCCTACGGCGTTTACATTATGAGCAACCGTCACTGCCAGAATATTGCGGAGTTTACACCGGAGGAGCGCATTTGCTTTGCCGAGACGCTCAAAAACACCGTGGGTATGCTGGACAGTCTGTTTGATATGCGGTTCCCGTATATGATGTGTATGCACAATGCCCCCGTCAACGGCGAAGACACTTCAGAATATTACCATTTCCATGTGGAATTTTTCCCGCCGATGCGGAGTGCTGACAAGGTGAAGTTTAATGCCTCCAGCGAAACCGGCGTATGGGCGCATTGCAACCCGACCTGCCCGGAAACCACCGCTGAGGAGCTGCGCGCGGCATACCGCAAATTTACACAAAAATCGGAATAAATCCTTTTCCGTAAGAAAAGCCAAGGGGCATCCCCACTGAAAAAAGTGAGGCTGCCCCTTTTCATTTTCTGTCCGGAAAAATTTACGCCTGCTTGCGACGATTTTGCATCAAAGACAAATTATCCGCGATCATGGCAATAAATTCGCTGTTTGTCGGTTTTCCCCGCAGGTTATGTATCGTATATCCGAAGAACGAATTCAAAACATCGACATCCCCTCTGTCCCATGCCACTTCGATTGCATGGCGGATCGCGCGTTCCACTCGGGAGGAGGTTGTGGAAAACTTCTTTGCCACCATCGGATATAAAATTTTGGTAATCGACCCCAGCACCTCGCTGTCGGTAACTGCCAAGATAATCCCTTCCCGCAAATAATGATATCCTTTAATATGTGCGGGCACACCGATTTGATGCAGAATCTCGGTCACCGAAGTTTCCAGATTGTTTTCAGGCTCTTTTTCGGTAAGTTTTTCCCCCTTCGAGAAGCCTTCTTTGATAAATCCGGTCAGATCCATGATCCGCTCTGCCAGTACATTCAGGTCAAATGGCTTGAGCACGTAATAGGCCGCCCCCTGTTTCATTGCCTCGCTCTGAGTAAACGCATTATCATAGGCAGAAGTAATAATAAAGGCAGGTTTGTTGGCCATGCCCGATTGATTCACGATCTTCATCACTGCAATCGCATCCAGATTTTTCATGTAGGCGTCCATAATGACAACCGATGCCGAGCTGTTTTGAATCGTCTTTAATACTGCGTTTCCGTCTTTCGGCAGCATGATGACCGAAAATCCGTAGCTCTCCAATATTCCCTTGCAAATTTGACCGAATTCGGTAGAGTCGTCTCCGATGATGATATTAGCCTGCTGTTCCATAAAAATCCCCATTCCTTTTGAATTTTATCATAAATGAACCTGCGCCAACGAAAGAATCAAAAATGAAACATTGTTTTTTCACTCAGTCTGTTCTTTCCTGTCTTGTCAAAATACTACCATATTGCACATTTTTTGGCAAGGCGAACGCTGTCGAACTTGGTATTATTGCTAAAGAATGGTAAATGATGATAATTTTTATCCGTCGGAAATATTTCCCTTGTTATTATTACCATATATTTTACGGAATTTTTCGGTCATCAAAAACTTCACCTCATTTATTTCGCAAAGGTGACAGATCATTTCGACAAATGATGACAAATTCTTTGCTTTTTGACGAAATAAATCGTTTGATTTCGACGGCAGAGCTTCAAACAATCTGTAAAAACTTGGAAAACCCTTTTTTCTTCGCAGTGTTCGCTTCGTTTTTCCTAACTTTCTCTGCCGATATAGAGTTGTAGAATCTTCGCTTTTATGGTATAATGTTTTCATGAAAACTTGACGGGGAGATCTGTCATGCGAGTCAGCCGATTGTATACGGCGGCATAAAAGAAAGGCGGGGAATGGGTACCGTTCTGTTGAGATGAGCATCAATAAAAGAACGCCCGATATTATGAAAAACATTGGATTTGGACCGGCTGACATTTTGTTGCCGAAAAAAACGGATTTTTCGAAATGGAGTGTTGTTGCCTGTGATCAGTACACCTCCGAACCGGAATATTGGGAAGAAACAGCACAAATTGTCGGTGATGCTCCTTCTGCCCTCAAATTGATTCTACCGGAAATCTATCTGGAACGAGATGATGTTTCCGATCGCATCGACGCCATTCATCAAACCATGCGGCAATATCTGGAGGACGGTATTTTTGAAGAATACCCCGCGGCTTATTTCTATGTAGAACGCACGCTTGCCGACGGCACTGTTCGCAAAGGAATCATCGGTGCCGTGGATTTAGAGCAGTACGACTACTCCGCCGGTTCCCGGTCTCTCATACGCGCCACAGAAGGAACCGTTCTCGAACGGATTCCGCCCCGCATGAAAGTACGGGAAAACGCGCAGCTGGAATTGCCCCATATCATGATGCTGATTGACGATCCCGAAAAAACAGTCATTGAACCGCTTACTGCCGACAAGACTCTTTTCAAAAAAGTTTATGATTTCACACTGATACAAAACGGCGGACACCTCACCGGGTACTTATTGGATAAACAACATGCCGAAAAGATAGAACAAATGCTCACCGCACTTTATGATACCGGTGTAGCAGAAAGCAATACGCCGCTTCTGTTTGCAGTAGGAGACGGCAATCATTCTCTGGCGACCGCAAAGGCTTGCTACGAAAAGCTCAAAGCCGACAATCCGGATCAGGACTGGACAAATTCTCCTGCCCGATTTGCCCTTGCCGAAGTGGTTAACCTCCATGACGATTCCCTGCAGTTTGAACCGATCCACCGCGTAATCACAGAGATAAACCCAGATCATTTTCTTCGAAAAATGACCGAATTTTTTGAGATTTCTCCTGATGACGACGGTGTTCAGACTTTCAAATATGTAACCGGCAGCAAAATGGAGACGGTTTCCATCATGAATCCCACCTCAAATCTCTGCGTCGGCACTTTGCAGGAATATATCGATATTTATCTTTCCAAGTACGGAGGAAAAGCGGACTATATCCATGGGGATGATGTTGTTATGATGCTGGCATCCAAGCCCAACAGCATTGGGTTGATTCTTCCAAAAATGGAGAAATCCGATTTATTCCGTACCATTCAGCTGGATGGCGCTTTACCGAGAAAGACTTTTTCGATGGGGCACGCAAATGACAAGCGTTTTTATTTGGAAAGCAGAAAAATCAAATAACGGAATGGCTTCTGCCAACAGCTCGAATCGAATTCGAGCTGTTTTTTGATTTTTTATTCCATATTTTACAGTTTGTAATTTTTTTGTAAAATATAATAGATTTCCACACTTTCCACAGAGTTTTCCACAAAGGAAACAAACGTTTGACGAGGGCCTCTGAGTCCTCTTAAACCACGCATCTTCGCTGTTTGTCCTGTCTGATTTGAAACGAATGTATGTTTTTTTTCGACATTATTTTTTTAATCTGCGTAGTTATCGGTTTTATTCGGGTGAAAATCCTGTGGAAAACTCTGTGGAAAGTGTGAGGAATTATTTACGGTAAAAATATTCTTGATATTATTTAAAAAAACAGCTTGACTTTTTTTTCGATTTAAGTTATAATGATTAAGCTGTTTGATGACGCAAACATTAAATCTCGTCAACCAATGGGGCGTAGCTCAGTTTGGTAGAGTGCTTGGTTTGGGACCAAGATGCCGCAGGTTCGAATCCTGTCGGCACAACCAACAAGCAGATTTATTTGCTGGTGTAGCTCAGTTGGTAGAGCAGCTGATTTGTAATCAGCAGGTCGGGGGTTCAAGTCCGTCCACCAGCTCCATACAATTTCATATTTTTATGTGGGAGTGTTCCCGAGTGGCCAAAGGGGGCAGACTGTAAATCTGTTGTCTACGACTTCGATGGTTCGAATCCATCCGCTCCCACCAGAAAAAAGCACTTGCGAAAGCAAGTGCTTTTTTGTGATGCATCCCTTTCGGAAAGCATTTCATATTTATATTATTCTGTCTTTACAATAATTAGCAAGTGGAATATTTTGTTTTATTTAGTTGGAACAATAGCGCCTATTTTTTGTAAATAAGCACATAAAATTTCATATGGAACATCTTTAATCAGTAGGCTGTTTTGTGAGGCGATTGCGGCGGCGCATCCGGCAACTTGCCCCATTGCCATACAAGGTGCTTGAACTCTTAAACCGGAGTTTGCATATATGTCAGAAGAAACCATGCGTCCGGCACATATAATTCGTTTTGAATTTTTAGGTATTAATGCGGTATACGGAATTTTTGCAATGACATCAGGTTTATGAAATTTTTGTTCGATACCACTCAGAACATGTAAATCAATAGGATAAAATGCATAACAAACGGAATCAGAATAATAATATCCGTTAATATATTCATCCGCTGTAATTTTTGTTTCACCAATTATCCTGTTAGTTTCTCTAACTCCTGTTTCCTCGGCTATGAAATCAACGGTCAAATTTTCAAGTCCTTTTATTTTCTTGTAAAATATGTAAATACTTTTCAATAACTTAAGAGCGTCAAACTCAAGTTTGGTTTTGCCGATTGAGGTATCAGCGTTTTTTGATGGGATGTGGATATTGATTTTTTTGACACTCAAATATTCATATAAATCAATCGCTGTAATATATTTCGGAAATGATTCGTATTTAAATTTTTCTAAAACTTCTTCTTTGGAAATGGAGTTAATGTCATAACCTAAAATGTGGTTTTGTAATGTTGCAGGCTGTTGTTCGTTGCTTTTATCCAGCTGATATCCTGCAAATTGTACAACATTTCCGTCTGCAGTAGTGTCAATAAGTATGTTGGAAATAATTTGCGTGATTTGACTTTTCTCTGTAATGATGCTCTTTACTTCAGTTTTGCTTTCTTCAATACCGGTAATCATTGCATTTGTTATAGTTATAACACCTGCCTCTTCTAACATTTCGTTGATGACTGCAGTATATGTAAATCGGTTGATTAAAATTTGCTGTTGCCAGTGTCTTTGAGGATGATATTCAATTTTAGGAATGTCGGCACCACCAAGAGCTGCAGTGCGTTCAATCGCTTCCCAACAAGGACCGTCAATGATTTTCTTACCCCAGGCAAAAAACAGCCCCGGAAAGTTTACATTGGCTACACAAATAGTTCCACCGAGCATACTGTTTTTTTCAATTAAAATTGTTTTTGCGCCGGAACGAGCAGATGAAATAGCTGCAAAAACTCCGGCAGTTCCTCCTCCAATAACCAAAACATCACAAGTTGTTATTTTGTTTACATTTAAAATAGTTTTCATATTTATTTCTTCCTTGACTTTGGTATATACATATTATATAATATATCATAATATAAATTCGTAAATAATAAAATGCAAAAAAACATCATTTTTTTATAAAATTGTAAAGTCTGGAATGATATGGAATTAATATGTGAAATGATTAGTAGAGGACAATTTATTGTTGAAAATGGAGTACATCCCAAAGATTCTATTTTAATTGTTCTTAACGGAGAATTTTATTGCTCATTTGGTAAAGAAGAATTTTTTGCGAAAGAAAATGACATTGTAGTATTTCATAGAAATGCTAAATTTAAGCGTAGAATTGTGCGACCGATAAACTGTATTTACATGCAGTTTGATAGCTTCCCTTGCGAATTGAAAAATGGAATAATGCCAATTGTAAATTTTAATCGTACGAAGGATAGCGTTGAGCTTTTAAAAGCAGAAATCGAAAATAACAACAAACATACTATTCAGCACTATACTAATGATATTTTCGTTTGTAATGAAAATTTATATAAGTATACGGAAGATGAAATTTTAAAAAACATTATTGAATTTCTTAATAATAATTATAACAAAAAGATATGTATGTCTGATTTAGAAGAAATATCACATATTTCGAGACAGGCAATTCATCAAAAATTCAAAAAGCATTTGGGTAAAACACCTATACAGTTTTTGCAGGAAGTGCGTATGCGGGAAAGCAAAACATTTTTATTAAACACAAATCTTTTAATTTATGAAATAGCGGATAAATGTGGATTCGAAGACGCGTATTATTTTAGCAATAGCTTTAAAAAATGGGTGGGGATTTCTCCGCGGTCATATAGAAATAAATTCAAAATATAAGACATCTAAATTGTTCGCCCCTTTCAAAAGACCTCATTCTTAGGAATGAGGTCTTTTTACTATGTCACTCTTTTAGGCGGATAAAATCGCGGCGACGAATAGATTTCATGTTGCCGCCTGCAAAACAGACAGATTTCATTGATCTCTATAAAAATCCAATTTGTCTTGTTGTTGTCTATCATTTATGATATAATAATTGAAAAAAGCTACATATTTTAACTGGAGATATGACATGATATATATTTTTGATTTTGACGGCACCTTGGTTGATTCTATGGAAATCTTTTCTAGATCAATGGTCCGAATTTTAGATGAGAACAATATTTTATATCCCGACAATATTGTGGAAATTTTAACCCCATTGGGATATAAAGGTACAGCGGATTATGCAATAGGCTTGGGTCTAAAGATGTCTGCTGATGAGTTTATCAGAAAGGCAACCGAATATAATATCAACGAATACAGTTATCATATCCCTGCGAAATCATTTGTAAAAGAAACATTGATCAGATTGAAAAACGGCGGTAACAGCTTGAATGTACTTACTGCAAGTCCCCATACAATGTTGGATGTGTGTTTGAAAAGATTGGATATGTACGATTTGTTTGACAATGTATGGAGCTGTGATGATTTCGGCTTAACAAAGGATAATTGTGAAATTTATCTCAACGCGGCAAGACGCTTAAATACAAGCGTTGAAAAATGCTGTTTTATTGATGACAATATTAATGCGGTCTCCGCTGCAAAAAAGGCAGGGATGACAGCCATTGGCATTTATGACCGATCCTCAGATACATTAGTTGATCGGATGAAAAAAATCTCCGACAGATACATTTATGACTTTAGAGAATTATAAAATTATTTCTTAGCAGCTAAATGGCTTGAAATAAAATTAAAATCCCCTTCTGCCTTGCGTTGCAAGGCAGAAGGGGGTTCATCTGTCATCCTATTTTGTATCCGGTTTGGCAACAGAAGGTTATAACGAACACCTGCAATATCCCTGCATTTTTTCATGTTTGTATGATTGATTTTTGACCTGAAATATGGTATATTAAACGTAATTTTGATTTGTTTGGCAAGTCAGACACTTATCAATCACAAATATGCTCAGGAGACCGTGTTTATGACAGAAGAAACCGCAAAATATAAAAAAACAATCTATGCCTGTTTTGGCGGCTATATTACCCAAGCTATTGTAAATAACTTTATTCCCCTGCTTTTCCTGACGTTTCAGTCCCAATATCAGATCCCGCTGACCAAAATCACCATGCTCGTTACCATCAATTTCGGATTGCAACTGCTGGTTGATTTGGCTGCCATCGCCTTTGTGGATAAAATCGGTTACCGCGCAGCAGCAATCCTGGCACATATCTGTGCCACCGGTGGTTTAGTGCTGCTGCCGATACTGCCCGAGCTCTTACCCGATCCCTTTATCGGCATTTTACTGGCTGTGCTGGTCTACGCAGTCGGCGGCGGTCTCCTGGAGGTACTGGTCAGTCCCATTGTAGAAGCCTGTCCTTCTGAAAACAAGGAAAAAACCATGAGCTTGCTGCACTCTTTCTACTGCTGGGGATATGTAGGCGTTATCTTGCTGTCCACCCTCTTTTTTGGTGTGTTTGGAATTAAAAACTGGAAGGTTTTGGCGGTTTTATGGGCGATTGTGCCGGCGATAAACACCATAATTTTCACAAAAGTGCCAATTGCCAGTCTGAACACCGATGAGGAAAGCGGTCTTTCGGTGAAACAATTAGCAGGAAAAAAGATTTTCTGGATCATGATGATGTTAATGCTGTGCGCCGGTGCCTGCGAACAATCTGTGGGACAATGGGCATCCACCTTCGCAGAAAAAGGGTTAGGCGTTACCAAAACCATCGGCGATTTGGCAGGTCCGATGTCCTTTGCGATTCTGATGGGCACTTCCCGCGCGATTTACGGCAAGTACGGAGAAAAAATAAACCTGGAACGGTTCATGATATACAGCGTGCTTCTTTGCATGACATCCTTCCTGCTGATTGCCTTGGTACCGGTTCCGTTTATCGGGCTGATCGGATGCGGGCTGTGCGGATTGTCGGTCGGCATCTTATGGCCGGGCACCTTCAGCATGGCGGCTGCTTCTATTCGGGGCGGGGGAACCGCCATGTTTGCGCTGCTGGCTCTGGCAGGAGATTTGGGCTGTTCGAGCGGTCCCACGGTGGTGGGGATGGTGTCGGGATATTTTGGGGACAATCTGCGGATGGGGGTTTTAGCTGCGCTGCTGTTTCCTGTTCTGCTGTTCATCGGGATCTTTTGGAAACGGAGATGTACAGCAGAAAAACAACGCACCTAAGGATAAAAGCTTGAAAGAAATCATTCATATTTTGGCGACGAATTGTACCGCCGCCGAAAAAGCGAGATATCCCCGCCTATAAGCAGGGATATCTTGCTTTTCGTTATAACTCTTTACCCGGTCGGTCAAAATGCTTGACACTATTTTTTCGGAAGCCAAATGCGCATATCTGCTTCGCCTCTGTTGGCAAAAGCAAAATAAGGTATAAACTTTGCGGTAAACGGTACGATGTCTACTTCATCTGAATAAAGGCCGCGAACAATTTCGTGTACGGCGCTTATTTCCACGCACGGCAAATGGAGCTTATCATCTATAAACACCCTTATGCTTTCATCAGTCAATTTAACATCGAACAGCGTACCGTGGTTATTGTCTACAGCCTCAAGACACATCACAAACGGTCCGTAGGTTACAGCTGTCATACCTCTGTCAGCTCTTACGAGGTGATTTGCTTTTATGAATCTTACTTCAAGCTTCATGTCAAGAATGATTTCGTCTCCCGCTTCTGCGTCAATATATGCATATCCTTTAACGGGGGTGCATTTTTCAGGTACACCGTTTTTCAGGACGCTCCACACCTTACACCACTGTGGAATTCTGAGAGCGAGCTTTATATTGTTATCAACAGATACCGAGATTCTGCCGTCATACGGGAAATCGGTTTTCTGGATAATCTTTGCTCCAAAAGCAGAGGTTTCTGAATCCATATATTGATTTATAAACAGTGTATCCTCTGAACAATGATAAATGAAATCTCCTATTGATGAAATAAAGCGGGTAACATTCGGTGGGCAACACGAGCATTCGAATACTTCCACACGCTGCGTTATCGGGAAATGCATATCGTGATTATCATGAATGGCTGCACGAACTATTTTTCGATTTTCGAGGTCTATTTCCTGCGCATTTTCATAAAAAAATGACTTTCCGTCAAGTGAAATTCCGGAAAGGAACCCGTTATAAATCACCCTCTCAATGGTATCGGCATATACAGAATCCGCATCAAAACATGTCATTCTGTGCGCAAAAAATGCAAGTGCTATTGCAGCGCATGTTTCTGCGTAAGCAGTATCATTCGGAAGACGGTAGTCATCCTCGAACACTTCGCCGCGATGAGAAGAACCTATGGCGCCGGTGATATACATTTTCCTATTTACAATATTATCAAAAATTCTATCACACGCCGCTTTAAGCTCAGAATCATTTGTTCTGAGCGCGATATCAGCCATTGCGCTGTAAAGATAGCAGGCGCGTACTGCATGTCCTTCTGCAGTTTCCTGGCTTCGAACGGGCATATGGTCTTGTATATTGCTATCTCCTTGCTCCTCTTTTTCATGAACACCGCGCTCATCTATAAAGAACTTTGCAAGGTCAAGCCACTGACTCTCCTTCGTGTAATCATAGAGCTTTATAAGAGCAAGTTCGATTTCCTCATGACCGGGAGAGGTAAATCCGGCGGATTTCTCCTCCATAAATACTTTTTTTATCAGTGAGGCATAGTCTTTCATAAGATTAAGAAATTTCGATTTTCCGGTGGCTTTATCGTAAGCTATAGCTGCTTCTATAAGATGCCCTGCACAATATAACTCGTGATTTGGTCGAAAAAGAAATCGTTTTTCCGGCATCTGAGTCTGATAACAACTGTTGAAATACCCATCCTTCATTCTGCCGCGCTCAATATCATCAACAATATCGTCAACTATCGCTTCCAGCTTAGGTTCTCTTCGGATCTCTGTAAGATAGGCTACCGATTCCAACCATTTTGCAACATCAGAGTCCCAAAAAATGTGCGGCTTGTTCGGCATCCCTTCTTTCCAGTTAATCTTGAACGCCTCAAAACGTCCTGTTTCGGAAAAGCGCTTATAAACATTCCAAATCGTCGTCTCCCGTATCAATTTTTGTTTTTCTGCCCAAAAGCCTTTTGAGATCACCGCTTTTGTAAAATGATATACTGCCATTATTATGAACCTCATTTCGTTTAAATCTTAACAAACTTTACTTGTCCAAAGGACAGAATAGCATTGCATTTACCTATTCTGCAAGCTTTGGTGCATTTAGGTATTTGCTTTTCCGTCCAACATATTTTTTACAAGTGCCCGGCTTTGGATTTTCTCTCGGATTCTGTTTTGCGCAGCCGCCGGTTTTATTGTTCTATCAAAGGAATTTCTGTCATTCTCAGTTTTGCGCAGCCGTATGGATACAGCAAAATTTCTTTCTTTTCGCTGATTGCTTCTCTCGATTCGGGTATTTTCGCGCAGACGGTTTCATATCCGTCCTCGAATCCCCATGCAATCTCTTTTACCTTCGCTTTAATCACCACCGGCGGATGCTCCGAAGAAAACGGAATGTCACTGATCCCGCGCTGTTCCTTTTGCAACGACTTGTCACAATAAGCATAGTTCCAGGAAGAAAGCGGGATGTACTCGTAATCGCAATAAGGAAATTTTCTTTCTACGCCGTCTCTTTCATACTCCAACTTTTCTTTGGCGTAAGAAATCGGTACGGAAAACACCAGCGATCCGCATTTTACCGTCTGCAATTCATGCGGCCTTTCTTCAAAATACGGTACCATGTCATAAGACAAAACAATTTCACGGTGTTCTCCGGCAGCAATTTCAAAGGTAAGCTCCTCTGCTGTCGTTTTTTCTCCGTTAACAATAAGCCTTTTTGCAAAAGATGGAATTCTTATTTTAAAAACAAACGGTCTGTCTGCTTTTATCGTGTATTGAAAGCTGTTTTCAAACGGATAATCGGTTTTCAGTATAATCTGTTTATCATCGGTTTTTAATACAGACGGCACAGGAATCACATTAATAACCGTATTGTCATCGTGCATAAACGCAGACAGCGCAAATTTCGGCCAACCCTGATTGAAATTTGCAGTACAGCACCCGTAATTCGGTTCCAGCCCAAACAAGTGAGCCTCCTGCCCGTTTGTTCTGAAAACGGATCTCCCCGGAAATTTCTGACAGGCAATCTGATTGCTCATCTGAACATATTGATGAGACCACATATCATCGCTTATCGTCGCCGGAAGTGCGTTAAATGCGATCTGCTCCAATCTCTCCGCCCATTTTTTATCTCCCGTATAGGCATATAAAAGCTCATAAGAATACATTTGCTCGACAACAGCACAAAGCTCTGTTCCCTGGATCGGGCTTAATCCCGAAAGGCATTCGTCCCCGGTGAACAAACCAACAGACGTTGAGTTATACCGATACAATATTTCATACAGACGATCGACATTATTGGTATAGCTTTCCTTCAGAATATCGCAGGAAACCGCTTCGCTTTTGAGCATCATGGCAAGGTTCACAATATGGGTATCAAAGGTCCACTGGTTGAGCGGTCTTTTCCAAAGCTCCATTTTATCATTATAGTTTGTGCCTTGTGTTTTCAACAGCCTTGCAAGATCCTGAAGCCACTCCTCCTGATATTTATCATAAATAAGATTGATTGCAATAAAGCCCTCGTACCAACGGTATGCGCCCCATTCGAACAGCTTAATTTTTCCGCTTGACAGCAACTCATAGTAATTTTTAAGCGTCCTATATATAACATCCAGAATATCTGCGTCATTGGAGCATTCGTAATAAACAGTCAACACCTTTGTAATAAGCAATACTGCCCAGGAATCATATTCTGCTTTTTTATCCTCCTCACAAGGGCAAATCCAACCGTCTTCCCTTTGTGATGACACAATTGCGCTGATATATCTTTTTGCCCTTGATATCATGTCGTCGTCTTCCAACAGATATGCCAGCGGAATAAAGCCATCCAGCCAGTAGGGAACTCTCTCCCATCCCTCCGCGTCTCCGCCTATCCATTTGCTGTCTCTGACATCGCGCCAAACTTTATCCAAATGACCGCTAAGTCCCTCTGCTTGTATTTCCAGTTGTTTTTTCAGCCAGCCTGCCGGTTTGATTTCTTTTGAAGTATATTGCTTCCACTTTTTCATAGCAACCCTCCCTTTCTGTTAATATGATTATATCACATTGATATCCTCACAAAAAGTGATAATATCACTGGTTATATTGACAATATCACAATTGTTGTTATAATAAAAAGCAAAGCAGATGTTGTACATCTGCTTGCCGCATGAAATGCGGCTTAGACGGCACAAAGTGCCGTCGCTTTTCTATTGCAACAGTAAATTGCGCTGCATAGCAGCGCTCTCGCCTGCGGCGGTCATCAAAACCTTGTTTTGATGAAATTTATGTTATAATGTTCTTAAAAGTACTTCATACTTTTAAGAACATTGGAGCGTTGTCGACTTTATCGACATGTTCAATAATAACAGTCGGTGATATTATGAATGGAATTGATCTAAACAAACCAATCGCTTATAAACATGCTTCGCTCAGATTCTTCAACAAAAACGAACATCACATTGATCGTTTTTGCGAAGATGATGTTTTGCTGTTGGTATTTGACGGTGTTTTGCGTTTCTCGGAAGACGGTGTAAACTATGAAGTGTTTCCCGGGAAATACCACATACAACAGCACAATACCTTTCAAAAAGGTGATATTGTCAGCGATTCGCCAAAATATTTATATGTTCATTTTCTTGCGGATTGGTCAGAAGACGATGACGTTCTTCCGGCCTGCGGCGACTTCAATTATGAAAAGCTCAAACCAATGATAGCTGATCTGGACAGGCTATCTCACAGTAACTCGCCGATCATAGAACAAACGGCGAAATTCTTCGAACTGCTGCTGCACCTATATCACAAAGAAACCAAAAAGACCACAGCGGATCAAATTTGTGATTTTATTACCGAGGAATACACCAACAATATTTCTTTGGAAATGCTGTGCGACCGATTTCATTTCAGCAAAAATCATATTATTAACATTTTTAAAAATGAATATCATATGACTCCTTTTGAATATGCAAACAGCTTGAAGATTAAGCAGGCAGAATATCTCTTGGAAACCACGTCGGATACGATAGACAACATCGCGCGTCAATGCGGATTTAACAGTTATTCCCATTTTTACCGATTGTTCTATCGCAAACACGCCTTATCTCCGGACAAGTGGAGAAGCAAAAAACGTATTCATCCTGCTATGTAAAATACGCATCATACCCACCATTCTGTAACAGAAAGAAGCGATACAAATGAAAATCATTATCCGTCTTTTGAAAATGGCTCGAAAATACTATTCTACGCTTTTTATCACCGTCATTGCTTTGCTCGGAGCGGCGGCACTGAATCTGTCAACCCCGTTTCTGGTACAGCGGCTGACCGGAAGTCTGACCGACGGCAGCGCAACTCAAACATATATTCTGACCTTCGCATGCATCTTGCTGTCAGCGCATCTGCTGCGTGCCGTCTGCCGTTTTCTTGCAATGTGGCTGGCGCACGTAACCGCATGGAATTTTGTGGGGGAGCTGACACTGAAAGTCTATGACAAACTGCAATCCCTTTCACTCGCCTGGTACAGCGACAAGGAAACAGGGCAAATCATGAGCAGAACGCTCAATGACACCCGAAATTTGGAAGTGCTGTTTGCGCATGCTCTGCCGGATATGTTCTCGAACATTGTTATCATTGTCCTGGTGTGTGTCATGATCATCCTCATTAATCCGTTGCTGGCGCTGTTTACCCTGCTGCCGCTCCCTATCGTGCTTGCCGTCAGCAGTCTGTACTCCAAAAAGGTGGCGCCGCTGTTCCGCATCAATCAGCGGGTGCTGGGGGAACTCAACGGAGACTTGCAGGACGTTATCTCGGGAATGAAGGAAATACAAGCTTTTGCACGAGAAAAACATGAATATGAGCGAATGAAGGCTTTTTGCCGCCATTACAGCAAGGTGAACATCCGCGCAAACTTTTCCAACGCCATCTACAACCCGCTTGTGGAATTTCTGACCGGCTTCGGCACTGTTCTGGTCATGGGAATCGGCGGTTTGATTGCGGCGGGATTTCTCTTTCCCGGCAATTCGCTCACTGCGGCGGAGCTGGTCGGTTTTTTCCTTTATCTGTCCCTGTTCTACACCCCTTTAACCACCCTCGCGCGCTGTGCAGAGGATATTCAGACCTCTCTTGCCGGAGCAGAACGGGTTTTTGAGATTCTGGATGCGGAGCCTGAGGTCCGGGAAGAAACAAACGCCGAAATCCTGCCGTTAGGGGAAGGGAAAATTGAGTTTGATCATGTGACCTTCGGCTACAAAGACGGGGAGAAAGTGCTAGACGATGTTTCGTTCACGGTCAGCCCGGGAGAGATGGTCGCCTTTGTGGGAGCTACCGGCGCAGGAAAAACCACGGTTGTTTCCCTTCTGGAGCGCTTCTATGATCCAACCGAAGGCAGAATCCTGTTTGACGGAAAGGACATCCGACAGGTGACACTCAAAAGTCTTCGAGAAAATCTTTCCATTGTCTTGCAGGACGTTTTCCTTTTTAACGGTACAATTTACGACAATATTGCCTATGGCGGCAGCAATCCCACCCAAGAGGAAGTCTATGAGGCGGCTAAGATTGCCCGGGCGGATGCTTTTATTCGTGAAATGCCCGACGGATATCAAACCGCAATCGGAGAACGCGGCGTCCGGCTGTCCGGGGGACAAAAGCAGAGAATCGCGATTGCCCGTGCCATTTTGCGATATGCTCCGGTTCTGATTCTTGACGAGGCGACCAGCGCCGTAGACAACGAAACCGAGGCACAGATTCAGGAAGCCATCGAGGCGCTTTCCGGCAAGAAAACCATTATTGCCATTGCGCATCGCCTTTCCACCGTAATGCGCGCCGATCGGATTGTGGTATTGTCCGAAGGGCGGATTGCCGAAATCGGCACCCACGAGGAACTGCTTGCCAAGCAGGGAATCTATGCCCGACTGTACCGCCGGCAAGGGTAGGAATTTTAGAAATTGCCGCCCCCTATCCGAAATCATGACGGGTTCCCCCGCCGCTGCCCAATGTTTCGAATATGTTGATAATTTCTTCGATTTTCATAAAGCATTCGCTGTCTGTAAGGCTGTCATCTGTGATGACAGCCTTTATTTTTTGCAAAGCCTGATAGCTTTCTGATTCTACAATTTCAGTCAGATTGATTTTCAGATTTGGAAATGTAATCTGCACTTCCTCTTTTGCCAAAGCCGCAGCAAGAATTTCTTGATATAACTGCATAAACAACCTCACATCAGCAAAACATTATGGGGATTATATCCCCTTAATATTTAAGATTATAACCTTTATAATAAATAGGGGGATTTATGGATAGGCATAGGAAAGATTTAAATATTAATTTAGATTATGGTCAATGTGCATTGAAAAATTGACCTTTTTATCAATCGGAGGAAATGTATATGAAATCAACCAACAAAGATTTATTAATCTTCTGTCATAACATCAGAGCTTTAAGGAGAGTACATAAACTGACGCAAAAAGAGATGGCAAAAATTTGTGGTATCAGCATCTCAACTTTAAGAAAACTGGAACACAATATCTTACCCGTGAAAATCAGTATCCGAACTGTTTTCAACCTTTCGAAATATTTTAATTTATTACCTTCTCAGCTATTTACTCTGGGTGCAGAAACAATATCACGAACAGATGCGTAAAGTATGCTGATAAAATGCAAAAATCACCGGCAAGGGCATCCATACTCTTGCAATCTTAACGCCGGTATGCTATACTGAAAACCAATCATCCGACTGTTTTCGCCCTGTCGCGAAAGAAAAAGAAATCTTTTTGTCGGAATCAGAATAAAAGAAAGGAAAAACCATAAAATGAAGAAATTTTTCAGTGATTTCAAGGCGTTTGCTTTGAAAGGAAACATTATCGACATGGCGGTCGGTGTTGTCATCGGCGGCGCATTCGGCAAAATTGTTTCTTCGCTGGTGGCTGACATTATTTCTCCGCTGATCAGCCTGGCGACCGGAAAGGTAACGCTTACCGATTTAAAATGGGTGATCAATCCGGCAGTCACCGATGCCGCCGGAAACATTACCCAAGCCGAAACTGCTCTCACATACGGCAATTTTCTTCAAAGCATCATTGATTTTTTGATTATTGCGTTCTCCATTTTTGTCGTAATCCGGCTGATGATGAAAGCACAGGAAAAGATGGAAAGCCTAACCAAAAAGGAAAAAGAAGAAGAAAAGAAAGAAGAAGCACCGGCAGAAGAAAAAGAGGAAGAAACAGAACTTGCGATCCTCAAGGAAATCCGCGATCTGATGAAAAAGGAATAATTTTTCTCTTATGATAAAAGCCGGCAATCACTGTCCTAACAGACAATGCTTACCGGCTTTTACCTATTTCCGTAAACAGTAAAGATTATCGAAAGGAAGGACACATTCATTTGAAAAAGAAAGTAGGTTTGTTGTTTGCAGTTTCCGCCCTGTTGCTGATGTTATGCGGCTGCGACGAAAAAAGCGGTTTCCTGCAAAAATTTACAGAAGCAAACAATGCAGTCAATGACTTTGTATGGGTGAAAATCGGGCTGATACTGCTGCTCGGCACCGGTATTATCATGACCTGCGTTACAAAATGGTTCCAAATCTCACACATCGGTCACTGGTTAAAGAACACCATCGGCAGTGTGTTTAAAAAACATGTTTCGGGGCACACCAAGGACCAATCCTCCATTTCGCAGTTTCAGGCGCTGTGCACTGCCCTTGCGGCAACAGTCGGCGTTGGGAACATTGCGGGAGTTGCCGCCGCCATCGTTTCGGGCGGTCCCGGAGCGGTTTTCTGGATGTGGGTTGCCGCCTTTTTCGGCATGATGACCAACTTCTCCGAAAACGTACTTGGTATCTACTTCAGAAGAAAGAACGCACACGGCGAATGGTCCGGCGGTGCAATGTACTATCTGCAAGACGGGCTCGGCGGCAAAAAAGGCTGCAAAACCATCGGAAAAATACTGGCGGCGCTCTTTTCTGTTTTCGCTGTTCTCGCCTCTTTCGGCATCGGAAATATGGGACAGGTCAACAAGATCGTTGCCAACATTGAAGCGGCTTTCGAAATTAAGGCGCTTTCGGGCATTCAACTGCTCGGCGTGGATCTGTACAAGATAATTCTCGGATTTATCCTGATGCTCTTCGCAGCTTTGATCATTCTCGGCGGCATTCAGCGTATTGCAAACTTTGCCGAGAAAATCGTTCCGTTTATGGTTTGCGCATTTGTCCTGTTATCCCTTGTGGTTATCGGTGTAAACTTCACCTCAATCGGCGATGCGTTTGCCGCTATTTTCAAGAGTGCTTTCCAGCCCAATGCGGCATGGGGCGGCGCAATCGGCTTAACGGTTTCCGCCACCATTACCTGGGGATTTAAAAGAGGCGTTTTCTCCAACGAAGCCGGACTCGGCTCTTCGGTTATGGTTCACTCCAACTCAAACGTCAAGGAACCGGTCAGACAGGGCATGTGGGGTATTTTTGAAGTGTTCGCCGATACCATGATTGTCTGCACCATGACGGCATTAGTGATTCTGACTTCAGGCGTGGTTGACCTGAATACAGGGATGCTTGCGGAGGGAACATCGGGAGATGCCACCTTGGTTGCCAAAGCATTTGACAGCGTTTTCTCCTTTGGCGGCATGAATTTGGGAAGCAAGTTTATTGCTGTTGCAGTATTGCTGTTCGCATTCACCACGGTGCTTGGATGGTCTCACTACGGAACCAAAGCCTGGGAATATCTGTTCGGCACCAAATCCACTTTTTTCTACAAAATCGTGTTTGTCTTAATGATTATGAGCGGCGCAGTAATGACTTCTTCTCTCGCCTGGGATGTTTCAGATACCTTCAACGGCTTGATGATGATTCCGAACCTGATCGGCGTGCTGTCGCTTTCTGCTTTGGTGTTTAAAATCACCAAGAACTATGTGGACAGAGTGATCAAGAAAAAGGACGGCATCCGTCCGATGCTGTCTTATGATGAAGCCATTCAGCAAGAGCAGGAAGCCGCATTAGCCGCTGAAGCAGAAAAGGAATAAAGACATCCGAACTCATTATCTGATAGATTCTGACAAAACCGCTCCGATTTGCGCAGACAATACAAATCGGAGCGGTTCAAAATTTTAAAGTAATTTATTATTACAAGGTAATTATGAAAAAGGCAATACGCTGATACAACGCGTATTGCCTTTTTCAAATTGCCCAAAGATAGATCCGCTTCAGACCAGTTGCCCCGGCAGCTTTTTCTTTTCCTTAGGCTCAAAACGCCTGTCAAATGCCTCAACCGCGGCGTCATCAGCAAAATACCCCGGCGGATCGGTATAACTTCCGACAATCCCGTCAAGATATCCTTTTTTCAGTTCCTTGATCATGAAAAACGGGGTTTCCTCTGATCTCGGAACGGCGGCGTAATAAACACCGTAGGCCTGACCGCTTTCAAATCCAAAGCGTTTGTAATAATCCGGATTTCCGGTAATCGCAACCGCGCCGCATCCTAAGTCGGCAGCTTTTTTGAGTGTGTGGGTAATCAGCATACTGCCGTATCCCCGGCCTTGATATTCCGGTAAAATACTGACCGGACCGAACACCATGATTGGAATTTTTTGTCCGTCATCGGTTTGAATCTCGGCATGGCTGTACATAATATGCCCGATCACTTCTCCGTCTGTTTCCAACACATAATTCAAATCGGGAACAAAATCAGAAAGATCACGGAAACGGTGCAAAATATAGTGCTCACTGCACCCCGGACGATACACATTCCAGAAAGCTTCCCGTGTTACAAACTCTGATCTGTCCCGGTCTTTCTCGCTTTCCGGACGAAGAATACAGTTGTTGGGCTCTGTCATAAAAACATGCCTCTTTTCTATATGGTTTTCAATAAGGGGGCAAAGCCCCGTTGTTTCACGTTCCGGCGGTGGCTTGTACCACCCGCTTTTCGTTATATTTTTCGTTTCAGCCGCTTGTCGGATTTTACTGCTAAATGGGTGCCGACGCTTTGGAAAATCTGAACCAACACAATCAGCAAAACCACCGCAATCAGCATAACAAGATATTTGTAACGGTAATATCCGTAATTAATGGCGATTTTTCCGAGCCCGCCTCCGCCGATAATTCCGCTCATCGCAGAGTAGCCTAAAATAGTAGTGATCGCAATAGTAGCATTGGAAATCAAGGACGGAACGCTTTCCGGAATCATCACCTTAACAATAATCTGAAACGGGGAGGCACCCATGCTCTGCGCCGCCTCGATGATGTTTGGGTTGACCTCACGCAGACTGCTCTCCACCAATCTCGCAATAAACGGGAATGCCGCAATCACCAGCGGCACAATAGAGGCGGTTGTTCCCACCGCCGTGCCGACAATCAACCTGGTGAGCGGGAACACCATGATCATCAAAATCAAAAACGGCACCGACCGCAGCAGGTTAATAATCACGCCCAGTACATGCATGACACCTTTCGGCAAAGGCAGAACACCGTTTTTCTCGCCGGTCACCAGCAGTATGCCGAGCGGCAGTCCGATCAAAACCGCAAAGGCAGTCGCCAACACCGTAACATAGACGGTTTCCCATATTGCCAGCGGAAATTCGTTTTTCAGAATCTCTATCGCCTCGGCAACCGCTTCGGAAGAAAACATCTTATCAAACATTCTCCGTCGCCTCCTCCACAATAATGTCGGGGATTGCCTGCAAATAGTCGATTGCCCGACCTACCTGCTGCCGATTGCCCGGAATGCCAAGCAGCATGTTGCCGTAAACCTTATCTCCGATGCATCTGGTAGACGCCGATAAAATATTGGCGGCAATGTTTTGCTCCATCGCCATCTTGGCAATCAGCGGCGTGGAAGCCGCCAAAGCCCCGTTAAACACCACTCGGATGCGGCATTCTTCCGGATTGCCGGACAGGAAATCCGCCGCGCCGTCGGGAAATACAAGCCGCTTTGCCGCCGCAGATTTCGGACTGGCAAACACTGTGCCGACCGCGCCTTCCTCTACCACAACGCCGTCATCAAGGATAGCGACGTGGTTGCAGACTTCCTCTACCACACTCATCTGATGGGTAATAATAATTACCGTGATTCCCAGCTTGCGGTTGATGTCCCGAATCAACTCCAGAATGGAGTGAGTTGTCTTGGGATCAAGCGCGCTGGTTGCTTCGTCGCAGAGCAAAACCTTCGGATCGGTCGCCAATGCTCTTGCAATGGCGATGCGCTGCTGCTGTCCGCCCGAAAGCTGCGCCGGATATGCGTTGGCTTTATCCGGCAAGCCCACCGTTTCCAGCAATTCCAACGCGCGTTTGCGTGCTTCTGCTTTTTTCATTCCGGCAAGCTCCAGCGGAAAACAGATGTTTTTCAGGCAGGTGCGCTGCATTAGAAGATTGAATCCCTGAAAAATCATGGTGATATTTCTTCTCACACTGCGCAGCTCTGCATCAGACAAAGCACCGATATCCCGACCGTCGATCACAACAGTCCCCTCTGAGGGGCGTTCCAGCATATTGATGCATCGAACAAGGGTACTTTTTCCTGCTCCGCTCATCCCGATAATGCCGTAAATATCCCCGTCAGGCACGGTAATGGTCACATTTTTCAGAGCCTCTACCGTTCCGTCGGCGGTCTGAAAGGATTTTGACAAGTTCTTTATTTCAATCATGGAAAACCCCACTTTTTTTGAAGACAGCCTCTGAAAAGAAATCCTGTTTTGCACGGTATTTTTCAAGAGCCGCCTTACTTGTGTTTTTCTGTCTTCCCGGCAGACAAAAACAAGCAATGTCCTCCGGACAGGGAAATACACCGGCTGTAAAATTTCCAACCGGCGTATCGATGATATGCGTTATTTTTTGATTGCGTCAAGGCTGGTCTGCTTGCCGCCGTAAAGCCCGATCGGCTCTACATGGATTGCGGCAACCGAAACGATATGAGTGCTGTTTTGCTGGTTAAAATCATCCAGATAAGGGGCGTGCTGGAAATAGTTGGCATCGATTTCGCCGCTTTCCACAACGTTATTCGGCTGAACGTAATCGGTGAACTCTTTCACATCCAGGGTGATGTTTTTGGCAGCCAAAATGTCCTTTGCAACCGTCAATATCTCGGCATGAGGAGCAGGAGAGGCGGCAATGGTAATCTTCGTGCCGGCAAGCGCGTCATAGTTTACCTCGCTGTCATATCCGTCTCCGGGATCGTCTACGGTGCTGACTACCGCTCCGTCATACTTTTTTGTGATATAATCAGCCACCTGTTTGCTCTCCAGCGCAGCAATCAACGCTCTGATTTTATCGCTGCCCTGATTGCCTTCCTTCACGGCAAGGATATTGCTGTATGCGGAGGAAGATCCCTCTATGGCGAGAGAGTCTTTCACCGGATTCAAGTCGGCCGCTATCGCGTAATTGGAGTTAATAACCGCGTAATCCACGTCTTGGAGGACATTCGGTAATTGCGCCGCTTCCACTTCTCTAAAGGTAATATTATAAGGATTGTCCTGAATATCCTGAATGGTTGCGGTAATTCCCGCACCGTCCTTGAGCTTGATATATTCGAGCTGCTCTAAAAGCAGCAGCGCGCGCGCTTCATTGGTGGTGTCGTTCGGCACCGCTATGGTCAGGGAATCGCTCTTTGAGCAAGCCGACAGGGAAGCCGCCGCGGTAAGCGCAATAGCGGCAGTAAGAACAGCAGAAATAATTTTTTTCATTTTGATAATCTCCTTTTTTGTTTTTTATTTGTTGTGTTTTACAGTATCATTCCGGCAGGCACATTCGTGTACTGCGGATATTGGTTTGAGTTAAAATGCGAAACATTGCATTCATAGATATGACCATTCCTTTCGGTATCACTGACCGGTAGCCCTAATACTAAAATCTAATGAAAGACTTTCATTCTTTCCGACCTGAATTGCACCAGAACGTGTTATCCTCCTTGCTGGGCGTCAGCCCAGCATCGCCGTCTGCCTTTTCTGATACAATGCATCCTCGGAAATTGATGAAAGCTTTCAATCAGATTTTAGTATAAAACGAGCTTGTCCGATAGAATAAAACAGGGAAGCCTCGATAGAAGCTCCCCTGAAAACAGCAATCACTGCAACACTGTATCAAACAGCGTTCACCCTCATCGGTATAACGGAAAGCTTATCGGAAAATCAGCATGGCAAAGCCGGCACATGGGGCGCATGTACATTTTTACCATATTCATCAAAGCATGATATTTTTTCATTACAATCACGATTCCTTGCTGAATTTACTCCGATACCGCATAGAGACCGATATCTTTTGGGTTTCTGTCCTTTTGAAAGGTTTTTTTAATGATAACACGATATTTCAAATTTGTCAATCCGCCCGAGCATAATTTCCTGCCAAAAGCACCTCGAACGGTTGCCGCGAGTAAAGAGGCGACAGCCAAAAATAATTCGGTGAATTGTTTTTAACAAAACGCGAGCATAAAAGCTTTCTGATTCATATCAACTTCGTGCGCGGATTAGGGTGCAGGGGATTATCCCCTGCAAATCGTTCCGCCGCCCATAACAATATCTCCGTCGTAGAGCACAACCGCCTGTCCTTTAGTCACAGCCCTCTGCGGCTCGTCAAACATCACCCGTACCGTTTGATCCGGCAACACCGAGGCGGAAGCCGCCGCTTCCTTTGCTCCGTATCTCACCTTTGCCGTAACCCTGATGGACTGTTCCGGCGAAGGCGGGACAATCCAGTTGAAATCCTCCGCAATCAGCTCGGTGGTATAAAGCTCCTTTTCGGAGGATAATACCACCGTGTTGTCCTCGGGACATTTGCGGCAGACATACATCGGTGCCGGCAAAGAAAGCCCCAGTCCTTTTCGCTGTCCGACCGTATACCGAATGATTCCTTTATGCCTGCCGAGTTGATTGCCCCGCAAATCCACAAACGAACCCGAAGGATAGCTTTTTCCGGTATACTGCTCAATAAAATCGGCGTATTTCCCGTTTTGTACAAAACAAATATCCTGGCTGTCATGCTTTTTCGCATTGATAAACCCATATTTAGCGGCAACATTACGGACTTCATCCTTGCTTGCAAAATCCCCCAACGGAAACTTCGTGTGCTTTAACTGCTCCTGCGTCATAAAATACAGAACATAGCTCTGATCCTTCGCAAGATTCCGCGCCTTTTTCAGCAACCACCGTCCGGTGTCGGAATCATATTCAATCCGCGCGTAATGACCGGTTACAATGGTATCACAATCCATGATTTTTGCACGCTGATACAGCTTCTGATATTTCATATAGCGGTTGCAGTCAATGCAGGGATTGGGCGTCGCTCCGTTTTCATATGCGGATACAAAGCGGTCAATTACCTGACCGGCGAAATCGTCGGTAAAATTAAAAACATAATAAGGCATATTCAGAGAGAACGCGACATCGCGCGCGTCCTCTACATCCTCAAGGGTACAGCAGGTATGCGCTTTCGGAACGCCCACATCCTCGTTGTGATACAGTTTCATGGTGGCACCGATGCATTCATATCCGTTTTCACACATCAGCGCCGCCGCTACCGAGCTGTCCACACCGCCGCTCATCGCAATTAACGCTCGTTTATTCATAGATTCATTCGGATTCCTCTCATATCGCCAGTGAACTTAAAAATCGGTTTACAACCATCCGCTGACCGCATTTCAAGTCCATTGACCATCATTTCTGTACGGCTTGAAAAAATCTACCCTGCCGAAAATTCGGATTCCGCCATCACGATTTAACCGCCGTATGTAATCATCCTGTCAATACATTTCTTCGCCGAAAGCCGCACGGATTCCTCCAGTTCGATCTTCTCGCCCTCTCCCTCACAGCAGGCAAGCAGATCAGCAAGGGTAGTGATCTTCATGTTGTGACAGACCAAATCCTTTGATAACGGATAAAACCGCTTTTGCGGACATTCATACTGAAGATGTTCGGTAATGCTGTTCTCGGTGCCGATGATAAATTCTTTCGCATCGCTTTGAACGGCATATTCCATGATGCCGCTGGTCGAGCCGACATAGTCCGCCATCTCCACCACTTCGGGAAGACATTCGGGATGCACCAGCAGCAATGCGCCGGGATGGCTTGCCTTTGCTTTCCGAACCTCTTTCACGCCCGCACGCACATGCGTCGGACAGCCGCCGTGTACCAGCTTGATGTTTTTCTCAGGGAGTTGCTTTTGGATATAAGTCCCCAAATTGATATCGGGAATAAACAGAATATCCTTTTCGGGCATTGCCGAAAGGATCTTGACTGCGGAGGACGAGGTGACGCAGACATCACAGACTGTTTTGAGTTCTGCCGTTGTATTAATATACGCCGCCACGGTATAACCCGGGTACGCCGCTTTCAGCTGTTCTACCAAATCCTTATCCATCTGCTCTGCCATCGGACATCCCGCATCTGCATTAGCAAGCAAAACCGTCTTTTGCGGTGAAAGGATTTTTACGGTTTCCGCCATAAAACGAACGCCGCATAGGATAACCGTTTTGTTGGATACATTCTGCGCCTGCTTTGCAAGTGCATAGGAATCCCCGGTAAAATCAGCCACCTCGGTGATTTCCCGCCGCTGATAAGAATGTGCCAATATACAGATGTCGTTTTCCTGCTTTAACTGCAATATTTTCTGCTGCATCTCCTGTATTGTCATAACAATCACAATTCCTTTTTAAATTTGTTCCTATCCGGTTAAAAACATCATCCGGGAACAATGGGAGCGAAAAGATACTTTTCGCCCCTGCCTATTAAACCGCTCTATTCCGAGAACAACGGAGTGGACAAATAACGATCGCCGGTATCCGGCAATAAAACGACTATGGTCTTGCCTTTGTTTTCAGGCCGTTTGGCAAGTTCGGTTGCCGCCCAAAGCGCCGCACCCGAAGAAATCCCCACCAGAATGCCTTCCGCTCTTGCAATTGCGCGTCCGGCTTCAAATGCAGCTTCATTCTCCACCGGGATAATTTCATCATAAACGCCGGTATTCAAAGTATCGGGCACAAAACCGGCTCCGATTCCCTGAATTTTATGAGCGCCGGCTACCCCTTGAGAAAGCACCGGAGAAGCGGAAGGCTCTACCGCCACGATTTTTACCCCGGGATTTTTTCCTTTTAAATATTCTCCGACACCGGTAATGGTACCGCCGGTTCCGACGCCAGCCACAAAAATGTCCACTTGACCGTCGGTATCCTCCCAAATTTCAGGCCCGGTCGTACTTCTGTGCGCCTGCGGATTCGCCGGATTGACAAACTGTCCCGGAATGTAAGCACCCGGTATCGTCTGCGCAAGCTCTTCCGCCTTGGCGATTGCGCCCTTCATTCCCTTGGCGCCCTCGGTCAGCACAAGCTCGGCGCCGTAAGCTTTCATCAAATTCCGTCGTTCCACCGACATGGTTTCGGGCATGGTGATAATAATTTTATACCCCTTTGCAGCCGCAATTGCCGCAAGACCGATGCCGGTATTGCCCGAAGTCGGTTCAATCAGGGTAGCGCCCGGTTTCAGCTTTCCGGAAGCCTCCGCCTCCTCAATCATCGCCTTGGCAATTCTGTCCTTGACCGATCCTGCCGGATTAAAATACTCCAGCTTTGCAAGGATTGTTGCCTCCAGTCCATTCTTCTTTTCATAGTTGGTAAGTTCCAAAAGCGGCGTTTTGCCGACAAGATCAGTGAGCGATTGATAAATTTTCATACAAATCTCTTTCCTTTCCGATTACTAAAAACTTTCAAAAATTGTCTCTTGATATTCCAAAGTTATTGCTTCTGAAAAGCGTCAACATCGAAGATCCCAAAGATACATTTTAATTTCATACCTTTCCTACTAGTTTAATAGGATTATATCATGCTGTTTTCTCTTTGTCAATACCTTTTTCAAAAGTTATCGGAAAATTTTTCCGATAACCAACCTGCCCTAGATCGAATAATCGTTTCCCGCCATCGCTCTGGCGTTGTCAGCAAGTTCCTGTAGGGTAACCCCATCCACATAATCGGTTATCACCCGATAGTATTGCTCCCAAAACGAAAGCGTAGTGCATTGATCCCGTCGGTCGCAGTGGTTTTGCTCATCCTGCAAGCAAGCGATCGGCGCAAGGGAACCTTCCGCCGCACGAAGAATGTCCCCCGCTGTGTAGGCAGACGGTTCTTTTGCCAGCTTATAACCGCCGTTATTTCCGCGCAGACTGTGTAAGAATCCCGCTTTGTTCAACAGAGAAATAACCTGTTCCAGATATTTCACCGATATTTCCTGCCGAGCAGAAACATCCTTTAATGAAATATAATTTCCATTGGAATAAACAGCAATATCAATCATGACCCGCAGCGCATATCTTCCTTTTGTTGAAATCATCATGTTCTTTTCTCCTTCCGCATTTTTATCATTTTCTCCATTTTACTATGGGAATAGTAGGAAAGTCAATATCTTTCGGTATATTTTGTCGGAACCAGTCCGTTAATCTGAAACAGACCGCAAAAGCGGTCTGTTTCTCAAATTAGTTGACTGTAAAATTTACCTGATACCGCTCTGCCCAGAAGTCAAATTGGAGCAGCCAGGCAAGCAATTGCGGCTTGCTCATCAACTGACCGAACCAGGTTTCGCTGTCGGACTGTAAAAACGAATCAAATTGCCTCCTGTTCAACATCTGCCCAAGTGGAGAATCAGGATGCCTCAGCCGTTCTGTCAACGCTGTCCGCACCAATTCTTCATATTTAGGATTCTGAGTCTTAGGGTAAGGGCTTTTTTTCCGGTAAAGAATCTTTTCCGGCAAATATTCCGCCATAGCATTTCGCAGCAGCGCTTTTTCCGCTCCGTTCTCAAATTTGATTTCCCACGGTACATTGTATACATATTCCAATATTCGATGGTCTGCAAACGGCACACGGACTTCTACCGACGACGCCATGCTCATCCTGTCTTTCCGTTCCAGCAGAGATGCCATAAAATAGTTGACCGACAACCATGTAGCACGTCGGCTGGTCCGCATCGTATCGGAGTCCTCCTCCAGAACCGGACAGTTTGCCATACTCCTTCGGTATTGCTCCCGCATATATTCACAGCCCTCTTTGCCCCGGACAATCCTGTCATCAAATAACGACGCCCGCAACATCGGATCATGAATCCAGGGGAAAAATCCGCTATTTAGCATTTCGGGACGATAAAACCAGGGATAGCCGCCGAATATTTCATCCGCGCATTCTCCAGACATTGCCACCGTATGACGTTCTTTTATCAGCCGACAGTAATAGAGCAGGGAAGAGTCAATATCCGCCTGACCCGGAAAATCACGCGCCAATGCCGCCGCTCCTAGCAAACCGGCAACCTCTTCGGTCGGCGCGGTCAGCACATGGTGCTCTGTCCCCAGCCACTCCGCCATATACAGCGCATAGGCATCATCGCTCTGAGGCTGGAACAAACTGCTGTGAAAGTTCTCCCTGTTACCCTCATATTCAAACGAATAGGTGTTAAGCCGCAGCCCCTGTTCCCGATAATGCGAAGCTGCCACCGCGCTGATCACAGAAGAATCCAACCCGCCGGACAGCAGGGTACAAAGAGGTACATCCGAAACAAGCTGTCGTTGAATGGCATCGGTCAGCAAAAACTTTGTTTTTTCAATGATCTCCTCCCGGCTATCACGGCATTCCCTCGCCTCCAGATTCCAATACTGCGTCTTGGTCAGTTTGCCGTCCTGATATACTGCCTGCTGCGCAGGTTCCACTTCCTCAATGCCTTTAAAAATGCCGCCGCTCAGCCGTACCGGAGCAAGAAAAATAAGCTGCCACAAACCTGTTTGATCCACCTCGGATTTCACACCGGGGTGTTGCAGGAGCCCTTTCATTTCAGAACTGAACACCAGCGTCTTTCCCACAAAAGTATAAAACAACGGCTTAACGCCAAATCGGTCACGGGCAAAATAGGTTGCTTTTCTCTCCCCGTCATACACCGCAAAAGCAAAAATGCCGTTTAGCATCGATGCGCATTTTTCCCCAAATAGAATATAGATATAAAGCACCACTTCTGTATCACAGTATGTTTCCGGCGTAATTCCTCTGTCCCGGATTATCGCCGTCAATTCGGGAGTATTATACAGTTCCCCGTTATATACAATAGTATAATCATGGTCTTGATACCGTCTCGTCATCGGCTGTATCCCGTTTTCCGGATCGATGATTGCCAGTCGGTTGTGCCCCAGCGCAACATCCTCTCCCAGATAAATACCGCTTTGATCCGGACCTCTGTCCTTCATCCGCGCATTGATTTGCTGCAAAGATGTCTCCCTGTTTTCCTGTTCTCCGCCGAGAATCCCACAAATAGAACACATACTTTTCGCTCCGTTTCTGATTGCAATTTGTTTTTTAAAAAAAAGAAGTCTGACAAAGGAATATTTCTATCCCTTGTCAGACCACGCTGTCTTTCCTCTTTATTATATGCGTCAAGAGTAAAAAAATGCTACCGGCGGACTAATATTATTTTGCTTTCTTTTAACGCTTATCCAAAATCATGGCGATTTCCAACACTGCCCCCCAATGCCTCGAATATACAAACGATTTCTTCGATTTTCATAAAACATTCTTTGTCATCAAGGCTGCTGTCTTGGATAATTTCTTTTATTTTTTGTAAAGCCTTATATGATTCCGTTTCTATGATTTCCTTTGCATTAATTTCCAAATCCGGAAATATAATTCGCATTTTTTCTTTGGATAAGGCAGATATCAATATTTCTTGATACAAATCCATCTCTTTTTACCCCCAATGCCACAATATTGTAGCATAATTTCATTTATAATGCAACAAAATAGTAGCATTATAAATGAGGTGATTTTCAATGTTTTTTCAGCGCCTGGAAGATTTAAGAGTCGATTCGGATAAAACACAAGAAGAGATTGCAGAAGTTTTAAATTGTAAGCGAGAGGTTTACCGGAGATATGAAAAAGGGATCTATGAAATTCCGGTTTGGGCATTAATCACATTAGCAAAATATTATCATACCACCACTGATTATATTCTCGGCCTGTCCGACCTGCGCAATCCGGCACCCAAGCAGAAAGAATGAATAAAACACCGTAAAAATACCCTTATCCAACGGTTCTCCGTTGGATAAGGGTATTTTTTAGATCTACTTGCCTGATATATCACTGGTGTTTTCTGCCGGCGCAGGATTTTTCAACACCGATTCGATAATCTTGTCAAAAACTTCCTTCTCCTGCGCATACTGTGCACGCAGTTTTTTCACGCGGTTGGTTTCCTTGCCCGCGTCATATTTATCAAAATCACGCAGACAAAGGAATAAATCATCCGGCACTTCTTTGAATCCCCAGTCCTTTGCCAGCTGTGTATCCTTTAAATACAATTTGTCCCCTTGAAAAGCGGCATTTTGTCCGCTGTACTGCGAAAGGTCGAGAAAAATATCCGCTTTTTCTCCGGTTTCGGAATCGGTTATCAAAGATTCATAAGTGCTCCCATCCATCAGGAAGATAAATCCTTCAAAAGTCTGCATACCTGCAAATAATTTGGTACTTGCCACCTGCGCCACCTGCGGATTAATTGTTACACCGGACGATGTCCCCCCGGATGAATATGTTTGCGCCCCGTTGATCAGCACGTTAACTTCACCGTTTTCGTCGGTGTCGTCGGCAAATTGCTCAAAGGTCTTCGCTTGTATATCGGTATCCAAATATCCCTGATACTGATTAAATGCCATAATGGTAATGTCGTATTTGTCTTTGGTCGCCATATCCGCAATAAAAAATATCAGCAATGCTGCTCCCAAAATCGATCCGATTGTTACCCATTTATAATGATACCAGAAATTCTGCCGCTTTTCCTTGACGGTATGCGGAACAATTTTTTCTGCTTCCAGATCCACCTGCGGCGCTTCAATCTGTCCTTGTTTTACCTTTTTCATCTCCACGAGCTGCTGCTGGCGGCGTTTAATTTCCTCTAAATCCAAATGATCCTTTGCCATTTCGGCGCCCTTCCCTTCCACTATCCGGAACTTCTTCCGAAGAAAACAAAATCTTCCGGTTTCACAATCAATCTATGAAAAATTTCGCTTTTCTTTTTATTATACCACATTCATGATATCTTTTATATCAAAAATTTACATTCTTTTTCGATGAACGGCTGTAAATATTTTGTAAATTTTCACAATCCGTTGCGTTTCCTCCGACAATGTTTTATAATGATTACAGAATGCCGAAATCATGCAAGCATCTGATTTCGGTGCGATTTGAGAAAAGGACGGAAAGCGGTAATGAAAAACTATCAGATTGTTTTGTTTGACCTGGACGGCACCTTGACCGATCCCGGTGTCGGTATCACCAACTCTGTTGCCTATGCGCTGAAGAAATACGGCATTGAAGTTGCTGACAAAACACAGCTGTATCCGTTTATCGGACCGCCTTTGAGCGATTCGTTTGAAAAGTATTACGGTTTTTCGGAAGAGGAAGCGAAACATGCCGTCGCACTTTACCGGGAGTATTTCCGCGAAAAGGGCATCTTTGAAAACGAAGTTTACGACGGAATTGCGCCAATGCTGAAACAGCTTAAAAACAGCGGCAAAACGCTGATTGTTGCCACTTCCAAGCCGGAGATATTTGCAAGACAGATTCTGGAGCATTTTCAGCTTGACGGCTATTTCCGATATATTGCCGGTGCGAATTTAGACGGAACAAGAACAAAGAAAAACGAAGTGATTGAATATGCGCTGGAAACCTGCGGCATCATCGATCGGTCATCGGTAGTCATGATCGGCGATCGGGACTATGACATTATCGGCGCGCAAAAAGCCGGTTTGGATTCCGTCGGCGTTCTTTACGGATATGGAGACCGCGCAGAGCTGGAGTGGGCGAAAGCCACTTACATTGCAAAGACAGTTTCCGACCTCGATCGGCTCCTCCGGTCAGAATAGAAACCGATAACCCGCTGAATATTCCGGAACGCACCTATGCTGTCTCAAAGGGAGTAATGATTTTATGCCATACGAATATCACATATACAAAGACGCACAGTTGAAAATCCTGTTCCATCGGGATACGCTGTCAAAGACCGGCGTTGAGTTTCTGCCCCACTGGCATAAAAATCCCGAACTTCTGCTGTTTATCAATGGAGAAGCGACAGTATGCTCTGACGAACAGAGGACAAAAGTTTCCGCAGGTGAAATTGCTGTCGTGGACAGCAACCGCCTGCATACGATATATCCGATTACCGAAAAATGCGAATATTACTGCCTGATTCCCGACGCTGCGGTCTATTCCGGCGCGGGAAGCCTGCCTGTAAAATCCTCCGATCCGGAAATCGTACGGTTTTATAACCAAATCGCAGAGGAATATCAACACAAGCGCCCCTATTACCGAGAAGCAATCAGCGGCTATGTGCAGTGCCTTTTGGCACTTTTGGCGCGTCAATCCAGTGACGATAATATGGCAACCGTGCCGGAATCTCCGAAGTTTCATGCCGTAAAAGCAGCCATTCAATATATTTACGAACACTTTGAACAGGATATCTCCATTGATGACATCTGCCGCAGCGTCGGACTGAGCAGGTATTATATGTGCCACATTTTTAAAGAGGTCACCGGACAAACGGTGCTGCGCCATTTAAATTATATCCGCTGTAATTATGCGCTTTCTTTGTTGAGCACAGGGAAATATAATGTTGCCCAAAGCGCCTATGCCAGCGGATTCTCAAACATTTCCTACTTTTCCAAAACCTATAAATCGATTATCGGCAATTTACCCAGCGCGGATTTCCAAAAAAGCAGGGGATAATCTCCTGCCGAACATAATTCCCAGAGCGTCATTGCCTTTATCACAGTCTAAAAACCTCCGTCTGTACAGCAGACGGAGGTTTTTTCAATCCTTTTTAAATCCGGTAATAAACGCATTTAAATGCTCGATTTGCTCGCCGTCTATTGACTTTAAGCTTTCCATCAGCTCCGATAACTTGTGCGGAGCCTTTAAATCACTGCTGAAAAACTCGCTCGGCGTTACATCAAGATATTGGCAGATATAAAAGAAAACCGACATAGAGGGCAATGAATGACCGTTTTCAATTCTATTGATATACCCCGGATGCTGACCTAACGCTAAACTCATTTCTCTGGCTGATACATTCTTTTGTGTTCGTAATTCCGACAGTCTTTTTGGTAAAAACACTTCATAATCAATATCGTTTACCAACAAATGTATCACCCTCTTTCGCTCATTCTTATGATAACATTATAATCTACAATTAAGATTATATATTACATTTAAACCAATATTAGCATTGACTCGTTTTATTAAATGTAATATAATTATATTATATGTATTCTATAAAGCGATATTAGTAAAAAAGAAGGTGTTTCGATGACAAATATCAATCAAGCGGAGTTTTTCCAAAAGCATCTGAATGTTTGCTTTTCCGGACACCGTCCGAACAAGCTCCCCAACCAAGGCGACCTCTCTCAGCCTGCCATGAATGCTGTTTATCATGATTTACTTACTATGATCGACAACGCGGTAACGGAGGGAAAAAGCAACTTTATCCACGGTATGATGTCAGGCTTCGATATCATTGCCGCCGAAGCAGTTCTCGAAATAAA